>Ga0209710_1002763_pt1 | contig 12121 bp, 10 predicted proteins | sample ArcticOcean_MG_C_5_FD_187436 | JGI IMG/M metagenome (GOLD analysis project Ga0209710, IMG submission 187436) | Marine microbial communities from western Arctic Ocean - ArcticOcean_MG_CB4_138 (SPAdes) (version 2) | ecosystem: Environmental > Aquatic > Marine > Oceanic | place: Arctic Ocean...
CAGCCATGTAAAAAACCTGCTCATGAACCTGCGCCTTATCAGCGAGCAACAATTGATAATACTGATGCGCGATGTTCTCTGCATACGAATACGACTTGTATAACGCACCACTACCCGAATGAAAATACGTGCCTTTCTTGATATGCTGCAGCAGCGACTGGTAATGCTCACTCATATGAGGCCCCCAGACTGTTGTCGGCCTAGCTAGGCACCACTCAACTCCGCCGCCATCTAGTTTGCGGACGACTTCCTCAGTCGCGACTTTACTTTTCCCATAAACCGTATGAGGACAGTAATCGGTATCCGACTTGGGCACATAGCCCACATTACACACAAGCTGGGACGACGTATAGATAGCACGCGACACCGACGGAGTGGCTCTGATTACTTCACACAAACCCTCAACTCCACCACGGTTCACTTCGTAATCCTTAACCGTCTTTCCATACAGATCACACCGTGCCGCGAGGTGAATCACATGAGTCGGCTGAAACCCTATAAATACTTCAGCAAGTCTTTCACGATCACATAAATCGAATTGAAAATGCGCATCCGCCCCTTGCCCTTCGAGCGACGGCAACAAATCTAAGCCAGCCCACAGAATACCTTCAGCATCCAAACACTGCCCCAGCCAACGACCAATTAAACCTGAACTACCTGTGACTAAAACTTTCATATGCTTTTCTTCGATTCAACCAGCCCGGTCGCTAATTGTAAGTAGTCATCAACAATAGACTCCCAAGTATATCGAGCTCTTACTAGAGCGACACCTTTTTCGGCAATACACTTCAGTCCCTGTCGGCCTAACATCGCATAGCTGGCAATAGCATCCGCATATGCGCCAGATTCACGTGCAATAATCCGACCAGCTCCAGATTGTTCGATCTCATCAAAATACGCACCAGGCGAGGTTAATACAGCACAACCGGATGCCAATGCTTCCAAAATAACCATCGAGAAACCTTCCGAAATTGTGGGTAAAACAAAGCTATCAGCTCGTTGCAACAAGGACAGTCGATCATCACCAGCCACAGGACCAACGAAATGTATATATTCCTGCATTCCCGAACTGGCTACCTTCTGCCTCAAGTCGGCTTCTAGGCCCACCTCGTCCGGCCCAGCAACAATCGCATGAAACTCCGCCCCAGACTGCAACGCGCGGATAACTGCATCAACGAATACATCAACACCCTTAGTCTGATGGATACGGCTCATCCAAAAGAATACAGGCGCATCGCCACACAAATCCAGAGTCCCTTGTATCTGCGGCCGAGCATCAACGGCCTGTTGTAATCCAAAATCGGATGCAACCCCATTTGGAATGACTTCGACTCGAGTCTCTGGAGCAAATCTATGAAACGTTGAAATTTCATGCTTGGTTAAACCTAGTAGAGCATCTGCTCTTCGCATTATCCCTCTCTCACGTAAATATATGAAGGCTCTTTTTTTCCATTTCCCCAGTTCGAGCCGAACAGGGTCTAGGTTTCCCCGCTGATTATAAAAATAGGTCTTATTATTACGCTCTGCATACAGTGAAACCAAATAGTTCTCTGGGGTAAAAGTCAGATGACTATGAAGCACATCTGTATTGGCCCCTTCCATCTCTAGCCATTCACGATAATTAGGATCCACACCGTAAACACTGGCTTTCGAAAAATAAGGGATGCCAGTCTTTTGCAACAAAGTTGGAGCGGCATTAAAAAAACGCACTCGAACTCCATCGAATTCATGATCTCGATTCAAATCAACATCTAGCGGCTCACCGAGGTCAAGATTTGGTGCCGAGACTAAAACCTCGTGCCCTTTTCTCACCAATCCTTCGGCAAGCGACGAAACAGAATGCAAGGGTCCGCCCTGCTTATAAGCAGGTTTATAACATGATGTATTAAACAAAAATTTCATTACCAGGTATGCGATTAAAGGTCCCTGAGTAGTTCATGATAAAGCAGGTCATACTGTTCAACCATACCAGGCACCGCAAAAGATTCCGCCAAAGAGGCACTAGCCTTACTGAGCCTTTCGCGGAGAGCTGGATCATTCAAAATAGCAGCCAGCGAACCAGCCCACTCAGCGGGATGGCTGGACGCGACAATCAAAGCGTTCTCTCCATTTCGCAGAAGCTGCCGTGCCATTGCAATGTCTGAAATCACTACGGGCAGCCCAACTGCGAGTGATTCTAAAATCACATTGGAAGTGCCCTCTCCCTTGGTTGGAAATACAAGGGCCGTAGCATCGCCAGCATAGGCTTGCCAGTCACGGCATTGACCAAAGAAAGTGACGTACGCCTCAATCTTCAACTCATCAACCAAAGCATATAATTCAGCCTCATACACCGCTGGTCCTTCGCCAAAGAGGGTTAAGTGCACATGGTAACCTTGATCCACCAAGATCTTTAGTGCCCGCAATGCAGTTGGCAGCCCTTTTTGTGGAGCAAGTCGCCCAGCAAAAATAAGCCGATACTCAGCACGGACTGGCAACTCCTTAATTTGAAGCGACCGAAGAGCATCTACCGCAATCCCATTGAAGATACAACTGCCGTTCCTTCGACTATACAGCCAACGAAAAAGAAATGGCTCTTCATCGATAACAAAATTCGAAATAATCCGGTCAGCCACTAAGTATTGAGGCAAGCGTAGGCGGTCACGCACTGCTTTATTCAACTCGCCATCGTAGCTTAACGTATTCCTATGTCCGCTAATCACTGGGATCCCACGACGACGAGCTGCTAGCGCAGCTGGCACTGAAATTACTTCCGGCAACCACGCTTGCACAACATCTGGCTTTTCTTCCTCGATTATTGAGTCAATTCGTCTGTACAAGCTTAAAAGGTTCCACTTCGCCCCACGATCCACGAAAATCGGGCGCACATGAGAGGCCAAGTCAGGATTCGGCCCCCCATCAAAACAGAGAATCGACACATCATAGCGAGCAGGATCGAGGTGATTGGCCAACTGGCGACATTGAAATTCGGCTCCGCCTTTACTTAGGCTACCGATCGCATGCAGTATTTTCAGCTTCATACCGAAGTGTTAGCCATTGGGGAGCATAGCTCTAAAGAGCTTACAAGAGGGACACAGAAGAAATGATCCACCACAATAAAACAGATGAAGCTATGCATATGATTGCATGGGTTTAAAGGAAACTAGGTTTTTCCTTTGAAGCTTAAGCTATTGTTTGGCAGACGTAAATTAGATGTGAGAGCTCGGTGTATTACAAAGATCAGCAGCAGAGTCCACGTTATTTCTTTAATGTTGGTGATGTACGAGGAGCGCGGCCAATAGAATGCGAAACCTGCACACATCATGAACAGGGTATGAGAATAAAGTGATTTGGTGTAAAATCCGCGGTTCTCAATCCAGGCAAAGCCGCCTCCCAGTAACCCCATTAAGATAACACAGCCGAACAGGCCAAAATCCAAATAAATATCCGCGATGATTGTCGTGCCCACGCCAATACGGGAATAAGGGCCGATAATAACCGCAGTCAAATAATGCGAAGAAGATAGGCCGCTCATGTATGGGCCCAATGCCTTGCTAACGAGCCTTGAGGCAAAGGGCACTGCCGAAACAATATTATTTAGCTTGAATAGACCCCAAAAGTAACCCGTTTGATCAGCCATAGGTAAGGCAACATGCAGAACTCTCACATTACTCCCGAGCTCACCAGGAATATCATACCATTTGGAATCTTGGAATTCGTATTTACCCTCCTCCATGCGCAGAGCGAGCGAAAGGCCGTCTTCTCTTGTGCGAAATTTACTTATAAATCCCATAAAGAGAGCACCTACGAGCGCGATGGTTAAAAATTGGTAGAGACGGATGCGGAGGAAGAAGATACTGTAAGCTGCCCCATAAAGTGCCAGAGTTTGGATGATCGGACCACGATCTCCGACATAAAAGCTAAGTAGCAAAAACACTGAAACTAGCGCAAGTACTAGCTTGTTGGAGGCAAAGACAAACTCAAAGGGATTGAGCCGATTATGCTCAAGGCGCAAGCGATATATGTCCAATACGATACTGCTAGCATAAAAAGCTTTGAACAAAAGTAAGAAGTGAGACAGCCCCGATGCAATAGCCTCGCCTTGATTGCTTCCGTATGAACCGGCAAGATAAAATTCTGGATCGATCACAAATATAACTCCGAGTGTCCCTATTGCGACAAAGGTAATGAGATACGTCGCGCTATTCAGCGGCCCTAACCGCATAGTTGCGACCAGCTTGTTTATCAGCAAAGGGGGCAACTTAGGCTTTTGGATAAAATACCCAAAGAGAAAGGCACCGTAGCCTGCTAGAGAAACAGATGATGCCTTGGCTGTATATTCAGGTCGCATCCAGACAAACATCAAGCCCTCGATATCTGGGTAGAACCGCACCAAGAATGGATACTGGAAGTGGATGATAACAAAACTCAGACTGAATAGGGTAAAGAGACTAACCCAGCTGAAGTCTTTAAAGACTAGACGAGAATAGCATAGGCTAATCCCATAAGAAAGGAACGCTATCAACCCGTTTGCGAAAAGAAAGTTCGTGCTGAAGGTTCTCGGAGCGATAAATGCGCCAAATATACCCACGAATGTTATGAGAATGCTATAAAGCAGTATAGTGGCTTTCATGGATTATTATTTTTGGAAACTTGATGACCAAAGTCTAGTGACTTTCAGATTGGAGAATACAAACGAGTTTAGTGCGTGCTTAAAATCTCGCACAAATTAATGCATCGGTGCATAACCGAGGAGTTCACGGGCACCCATTTCTTTGATCACAACCGCAGGAGCGCCGGCGGCGAATGTATCCGCCGGTATATCGCTCAGAACAACCGCATTAGCACCGATCGCAGTATTGTTGCCAACAGTCAGCTTGCCTAACAGTCGCGCACCAGCCCCTATAAAGACGTCGTCCCCAACAATCGGAATACCCTTACGTGGACCGTTGTGCGCTTTTCCAAGAAGCACATCATGCGAGAGATATAGATTTTTTCCAATCTTACATTTTGGATTTACGACAATGCAACCCGTATGTGGAATGTATAGCCCCGGACCGATTTCGGTACTGGGGTTGAGTGTTACGCCCGTTTTTAGCTGCTGGCGCAGCAGCCAGAGGGTCGCCAATTTACACAAGGTTCTTGGAAATTTCTTAACGTATAGATGGCGCGCGACTCGATACCAGAACGTCACCCGAAAACCTGGATGTACAATATACACGTAGAATAAATTACGTCTGCTTACTGATCGACCATAGCGAAGGAAGTCAGATAGGACGGTTTTTCTAAAACTGTTTACAGAATCCATTCTCTAGGCCCCGAGCGGTGTAGAAACATAGCTGACCCCCTTGCAGGTGTAGCGACCGAATAGCAGCAGGGAAAGTCGGCCAGATGCAATGTAGGTGCGGAAATAAAAAAAAGGCTTCCACCAAGGAGCAGCGGGGCGGACAAGAATCCTTCGAAGTAATTTCCCGGTGACCCACTCTTGTGGGTGAACTGTTTCAATGAATTGTTTAAGCTGGGCGTGACCGGGCTTGCCAGCTAGAATCAGATAGCTGACAATGTCGAGGATGTATCTGTTCGCGTGCACATGCAGGCATGTGAGAGTTTCCGAATCAAGGCAGCCACTTTCAAGATGCTCGCGTACGCTCAACGGGTAGACTGTGCTGAAGGTTCTTATTTGCCCCTTTTCTCGTGTGGTGGCCTGGCCTGTAGCTGTGCAATTGTAGTTAACCGTTACTGTTCCGCTGTAGGCTACCGGGTATTTCAATGCTACGCGGTTCCATAAATGCCTGTCCTCAGCATAATGTGTTTCTTCGGTAAAGGTGCCGACTTGATCGAGCGCGTATCGGGCGATGGCAATGGAAGAGGTATAGATAAACTGTGCTTCGACCAAATATTTAAAGTAATTCTCCAGAAGTAACCGCTTATTGCGACATCGACTGAGGAATAACTCAACTGCCCGCTTTTTATATTTACTGCGGTAAGCCGTTCCATACATACCGGCTTCAGGGTAGAATTCAGTAAGCGTTTTGAGCTCGCTCAAATGATTTGGCTCCCACCAGTCATCGGCATCAAGAAAGGCGATGTATCTACCACTGGCTTCTTCAATGCCCCGGTTTCGGGCTCGTGAGACACCGTTGTTTTCCTGGTCAATAAGCTTGATGCGCGGATCGCGCCCTGCGAATTCACGCACCACTTCAGGGCCTTTGTCTTTGGAGCCATCATTGACCACAATGACTTCGTAGTCCTCAAAGCCTTGGGCCAGAGCAGACTCAAGCGTCTTCGCGATATAGGGCGCTTTGTTGTAGAGCGGAACAACGATACTGAAAAAGGGTGCGGTCATGATGCTGCTTGAATGAGTGGTATTATTTAATCAGCTGGGCAATCGTGTCGAGCGCGCTTTGGTAGTGTTTGCGCGCGCGCTCATGCTGATGTTTTGCGGGGTTGTAATCTGTGCTCAGAGCCAACTTGATCGATTCCTCCAAACGTTGCTCGAAATTCTCAGTCAGATTGAGGTTCAAATGGTTGGTCTCGCGCAGGCCGAGATCATCCATCAGATTGCGCGTTTTGGAGGCTCCGGTCTGTGGGTTGTAGCGGTTCGGTTGGGTGTCGATAGCGATGACTGGCCGGGCGTGTTTGACCGCAAAGAGCGATTCGTGGAAGCTCATCGTGACAACAAGGTCAACTGAAGTTGACATCCCCGCCCAGGCGTCGGGAGAGAGGCTTATGGCGGCATCAGCGCAAGGCAGGCTGCCACCCAAGGTGAGCACTTCAAATCCGCGTTTTCGCAGGTTCTGCGTGATTTTTTCGACTCCCGGACGGTGAGTGAAATGAACGATGGCGCGCCTCTTTGACGTTTTTGCAGCAGGGATTTCCCTGCGCGCTGCCACCGCCCAGGCCGGGTCGGGTCTAAGGAAGCACGTAGGATCCGGAGTGCGCTCGACAGGTACCTTCGCGCTATTGAGCTCCTTGCACAGGCACTCTGTCATAAGGTCGCGCACGCCGATAAAATCCATCGCCGCCAGCGACTCCCGCATTCGCGCAGCCGCCTGAGCGGAGAGGTCTTTTAAGCAGGTAACGTCGGCCGAACTTCCCAGGAGCACTTTCTTGGCGCTAACCTCAGGTGAGACCCAATAGAGCGGGACGCCGCCGGCTACCAGTTTATCCGGGAGCGTCTTCAGGATGACGTCCGCGCCGACAACGACCAAGTCATAGTCTTGCGCTTCGATAAAGCGCATCGCTTGTTCGTAGTCCTGTGTAACACACTCTTGCGAACTCATCTGGTAGTATTGCTTTCGTCCCAGGCGGTAACCACGCAGGGTTCGGTAGCCAGCGGGAATGGTCCAGGGGCGGATTAGGGATTTGCGAGTGACAATGTTGTTGCGGATCTTTCCCCAGTGGCGCACATGCACCAGTTCAACATGTGCATGGGGGAAACGCTCGCCCAAAGCCAACAGAGTAGCTACTGCCTGCCAGTATTGCCCGTAGTTATAGTCCCAGTAGTAGGTAAGGAGGCCAATTTTCATAAAAATATGGAGGTAAACTTCACCCTACGCTTTCCAGTTAGGTGCCCACACTCTCTCTGGATAGTGTGTTTGTTCGGACAAGCAAAATGAGTGCTTTCACTTCGGCCCTCAGGCATAATCCTATAAGGAGAAGGTAGACTAGGCTGGCGATGGCGAGGAACCCGATGCGATACAGGTGGCTGTTAACATGTAACAAGACAGCAGCTTCATTGGCCGTGAAATAACAAAAGAAACCAACTAGCAGAGACATAACAAAATACCTCAGGATCTTGTTCCTGGAAATGCCGGAGTAGTGGCAAAAGACGAAAAGTGTGATCAGGCCCATCAGGACATATCTCACGCTGGCGGCGAGCGTGAACCAATCCAGACCTGCGTAGCCCGCAATACTAAGACTGCTTACAGTAATCATAGCAAAGACTACCGCTAGATAAAAGCGTTGGCGCGGCATACCCAGTGCAATTAAGCCCAAAGCCTGAGCCCACGAGGGTATCTTAAAGATAAGCAGAGGTGCTAGAAGTGACAGCAAATCGACGGCGCCTTGCCAATTGGGGCCGAATAGCAGCAGGATATAGCTGTCAGCAAAATAAGTGAGCGAAAGGGCAAAAGGAACAGCCAGCACGATAAGCACCTGCAAAACCTGTACGCTCCTCATGCGGTATAAATCGATGTCTTGAGCCAGACGACACATAACGGGATAGCCAACTCGCGCATAGAGCCCCATAAAGACGGAAACGCTCATATCGATGATGCGCATGGCAATTGCATAGAAACCTAGCACATCGAGTCCAAAAAATTTGCCAATTATAATAATATCGAAGCGGTGGTTGAGAAAGTTCATGACCTGCGCACCGATGATGTTCAATCCGAATGAGAGCAGTTGCTTCGCTTCCGATGGGCTGAATTGTCGCTTGGGCTTATAACCGGCTGTAATCCACAGGATGGCAGTGGAGGCAGCTTCCCCGATGATTTGGTTGGCAACCAGACTCCAGACCCCGTAATCCATTACAGCCATGGTAACGCCGACAGCCCCACCGATGGCCCGCCCGAACAACTCACGAAGGGCAAGAGGCTTTAAATTAAGCTCCCGCCTAAGTAAAGCCTGGGGCACGGCCGCACTCGCCCCGAAGAACATGCTCAGGGACAGCACGCACAATACCGGCACTAAGCGCGGCTCTTCAAAAAAGAATGCTGCAAGTGGTGAAACCATACAACCCACTACAGTAAGCACGATTCCTGCGCCTATGCTCGTCCAGAAGGCAGTGCTCTTCGTGCGCTCATCCAATTCATTTCGCTGAATGATGGCATCATCAAAGCCTTTGTTGGCAAAGATAAGTAAAAAGGCGCAAATTACGTTAGTCAGGGCAAGTAGCCCAAAGGCCTCCTCGGCAACATGGCGCGCTAACACGAGCATTATCACCAGTTGTATGAACATGGAACCGAACTGGCTAACTGCTGTCCATTTAATCGCCGGGAAAATTTTGCCTTGTAAATCCATAATTGAGTTTATTCACCTCTCGGCAATTTACGCCAATGGCTCAGGTCGCGCCCCGTAAGTTGTTCAATTTTGCAAACATCATCAGAGTAGTGTTGAATGATTTTGTCCTGTAGTTTAACATCTAAGGGCGGTCTCTTTTGCTCACGGGTATTAATTGATTGGAGTGTGTGCATCAGGCGCGTGGGGCGGGCAATACCGAACCGCTTTGCTAAGGCACGAATCAAACAATACCCCGCAAATTTGCCCTGTGTGAGCCTCATTAAGAAGCCAGAGCGGTGGTAGGCATTGGCATTACGGACACTGAAATCAACGGAGCTAATGTCGGAATCCAGTTCGAGAAAATACAAAACATTCTGAAATTGCCCTTGAACAACGAGGTGGTGCCACACTTGGCCGCCCCAATGATGAAGAGATTAACTTTGGCTTCTGCACCCATGATTTAGTTATGGATAGAAATAACGTCTTCTACCCTCTTGCGCTGGGAGGAAGCAGTTTTGAAATTCTCAGGATAGTGCCCAACAGCAATCATCATGATCGGCATCTCATTCGGTCCGATACCACATTCACGACGCAGTCTTCGCTCCTGCTTTGGCGAAAGCGACAAATTTAGGCAACAAGTCGCGAGCCCGAGAGAGTGGAGCGCATACGTCAATGTCATCGCATAAAGTCCGCCGTCGATAAAACCTTGGTTTCGCTCAACAGGAGAGAAGAAATGCTCGATTTCCCCCGTCACAATCACGGCGCACTGGATCAGTTCACCAAAGCCACGATTGCCGCCCTGACATCCGACCGCACGCTTGCATGACTCGGGCGTGTTGTATACATGCATCCGCCACCCCTGCCGATTGCACACCGAGGGCGTTTTTTGAGCTATGCGGGCGGCTTCAAAAAGCAGCTTGGTATCCACGGGTTCATCAGAAAAATCACGTACACTCAAACGACTGTAAACAAAGCTGGCAAAGTCCAGTTTTGCTTGCTGTAGGATCTCCTGGCGCTGGTAATAACAGACTGCCGTAAGCGAATCCGCCTTGGCTTTGCCCTCAATGCCGATGTCAATTGTCGCGAATACGTTGTAGAGTTCTCTGTTAAGAGCATCTCGGCTATCGTGCAACTCGTGATAATCCTTCAGGCATTTCCAGCACGATGCCGCAGTGTCATCAACGCCATACCGTTTTATGTACTGCTTGAGAAAACGAGTCACCGATTCAACCACGTCCTCGCCGAAGTTCAGTCTCGTCTCACGCAGGGAAAGCCCTTTTTCGATCCGATGGAAATTCATCGTCAAATGCGCCGCTGTCGCTGCCTTTTTCGAGCGCCGCTGAGTGAGCCCACTATAAATAGCAAAGCGTTTGTAGTCACAGGCATAAGCCTCGATGAGCTTCAGGTAGCCCTTTAATTTATTCCAAATGCGCAAAATAATTCTTGGATTGGCCTTGGGTATATCTGGACACGAGCCCGCACGCTTAGAAGGGATATTACATGCTTTTAATTCACTCATAAACGACCTCTCAGGCTCAGTCTTGGTTTTTATTATGACCATCCACCATACGGCGAAAGCTCTTATAAGGATTAGCTTAAGTGAATATCCGCGTTAGAAGCATAAAAGGGTCAATTGCAAAATTCAAACATCAACGACTCGTTGAAGAACGCGCAAGAAGGTAAAATTCTACGAAGCTTGATCGTGGCTAGAGGGTAACAACCTGATGCGGGAAATTTGAAGTGCTATTCATGCGCAAATTACCAACAGTCATAAAAAGAAGCGACGCTGACGTTCAAACTCGCAGTAGGTTTACACCCAAACAACGCGCCCAGATGATTCACATCGGCCCAAGTCTGGGGAAGGGCATCAACAGCAAAGCTGTAACTACAAAACTGACTGACCTATCCACCAACCATAGAACGCAGTCACACCGTCCTTAAAACTAGTAGTCGGATTGTAGCCAAAGAGTTCATTCGCCTGTGTGACATCTGCCCACGTCTGAGGCACGTCACCTGGTTGTTCCGACTGGCGATCAATGATGGCAGATTTACCTACAACTTCCTCAATCGTCTTAATCATCTCTGAAAGTGTGACGGTCTGGTCGTTGCCGAGATTGATAACTTCGTAGGGTGTCTTATCGTAATGCAATGAACCGATGATACCTTCCACGATATCTTCAATAAAGGTGTAGTCCCGGCGCGTGGAACCGTCTCCGAAGACTGGAATAGGTTCGCCCGCTGCGATTAGGCGGACAAATTTATTAATCGCCAAATCAGGACGTTGACGTGGGCCATAAACCGTGAAAAAACGGAGACCAAGAAAACGAATACCATACAGGTGACTGTAAACGTGCCCAAGCAGTTCACAGCTTACCTTAGTGCTTGCATAGGGACTGATTGGCCCAGAGACATCGTGCTTTTCACTCCAAGGGACATTCGGGTTCACCCCATAAACTGACGACGACGAGGCGAAGACGAATTGCTTGATGCCTTCGTCCTTAGCGAATTCGAGCAGGTTCTGGGTGGCGATGACATTGGCGCGTTGATAGCCGACGGGGTCTTCTATAGAGGGGCGCACTCCAGCCTTGGCAGCTAGATGAATGATGGCGTCAACTGGCTCCTTGCCGACAATGAATCTGAGCTTTTTGTAAGTCTCTACATCGGCAAGGTCCGCTTCAAGAAGCTCAAAACCTGAGTGATCTGCATGCGCGGCTATGTTTGCCGCTTTCAGCGCGCGATCGTAAAATGGATCGAAGTTATCAAGGCCGATAACGTGATGCCCGTCTGCCAATAGACGATCAAGGGTGTGTGAGCCGATGAATCCGGCGCAACCAGTTAATAATATTTTCATAGAAATCTGTTAATTTTTGTTTATCGAGAAGTTCGCTGGTTCAAGTTAGCTAATATGCTAGATTTTCGGTTCTGAGGAAACCCCTTAAACAGAGATCTGAGGCTGCAATAAGTGCCATCCACTACACTCTACGCGCGGCTTCTAGCTGCAATAGCTTGCTAGATGCAACAAGTAGAGCAAGGAAGGCCATCCAGAAAGCGGGGCTGTTAAAGATAAAATCAAGGAAGGCGTGGCTCATACTAGTGGCGAAGCCAACGGACATGAAAAAAGCTGCAAAACTGAAAATAC
>Ga0209710_1002772_pt1 | contig 12108 bp, 6 predicted proteins | sample ArcticOcean_MG_C_5_FD_187436 | JGI IMG/M metagenome (GOLD analysis project Ga0209710, IMG submission 187436) | Marine microbial communities from western Arctic Ocean - ArcticOcean_MG_CB4_138 (SPAdes) (version 2) | ecosystem: Environmental > Aquatic > Marine > Oceanic | place: Arctic Ocean: Canada...
AAAATTGATAAATATTCCCTCTCCTATGACTTCATAACCTGGGAGGAAATTTACATTTTTTCTTGCTGGGTTAAACGAATCAATTTTTTCAAATAACTGTGAGGACATTCTAGAAAACCCCATTAAAGCGGTATGTGTATAAAGTTTCTTGATCTTATGAATACTAGTAAAGTAGTTAATAATATTTGGATTATATTTTTCACTAGGAATACGTTTAGAAATAAATCTTTCATCATCAACCTGATCTATACATAGCGTCTTGTACTCTTCAAATCGGAAATCAACCTCAGATTGTTCTTCATTGATTTCAGTATTCATTGCATCATCTATTTTCTGCCTTTCATCTTTAATCATCTGAATCATTCGATCAGTTTTAATATTGTATTTTTCATCTAACTTGAGAGTATCTATCATATCTCGTGCTTTCGATTCTATAACATCCCTATCTATGAGATTAAAAAATTCATCTGATTCCTCAAATGCATGCTTTGCTGCTTCTACCCCAGGTATATATAAAGATGAAACTGTAATTGAAGAATAAGTTTTAGAGGCCGCTCTAGGCTCTATCTCTAATGTTTGATCGCACTCCTCATTAGCATCCTTAGACCAAGGAGAAGAACCTGCGCACTGAAATATTTTTTTACCGTAAGTATCTAAAAAAGCTTCTCTTTTTATACTATCTTGAATACCTGTCATTCTTTTAGTTTCATTGCACTTTCTGCATTCAAGCTCAAGACTTGTAAAGCCATTACCCATAGAGTCATCAGATAAATAGAGGGACGGATTTGCTGCATTGTGACTTTCTGTTTTCATATCACAGTTCGAAGTACAGTTTATTGACATAAATTCAGCCCAAGGAAAATCTTGCATATGACCTTTTCCACAATAGGCAATAAATCTCACGGGCTCAAGAATTCCCGCTCCTCTTATTGATGCACAGGGCTGCATAAGACCTTGTCTTCGCTTAGACACATATGGATTTTTGCATCTATTTGTAGAAACAGATTGAGGGTCAAATTTTGATAATGCCTGACACCGCGAGCAAAGACCCCATATAGGAAATTTTTTAACTGCTATAGTCCCCATTTGTTTTTTAGCTTCGTCTGACATATTTGCATCTAGTGCAATTGGGGGAAGAATAAGTTTAAAAATTCTTTTACTCTTGAATCCTTCATAAAGCCTAAGCTTGTTATTAATGTAAGCAATAAATCTTGGATTTGGTATGTTAAGAAATTCGCAGTCTTTCTGGTGGTAGCTCCATTGATCTACCTCCATTGTCATGGCAGAGAAATCTTTGTAGTCATAAACTCCCCCCACACCAAAAGGAACAATTATTTGGTTTCTTGTAAGGTCACTAATTGGCATCTTCTAAATCTCCATATTCATCATAAAACTTAATATTTATACCAGCAGCTACAGTTCGCATGCTTGTTGGAGCTTGAAAAATTATATTATTATTTTCTGGCTCACCACTGACTCCCATTAATTTAACCTCATCTTGAGTCATTCCGCCCATTTGCCCCCATGCAGTAGGCTGACTATTTTTCCACTTTTTAATTATTAAATTAATTTCTTTTTCTGTATTTGCATACTCCTCAGCATCAACTAGGTCAACGGATGATAATAACCAATCTTTAGCACCTGTAAGTGCAGTTTCATCATTTGATGATACAGATGGTTGTTTGACACCAAAAGCTCTCGCTAATGCTATAAAGACAGCTGGCAAGGCCTTTGCTCTTGCGCCTGATGAGTAGGGCGTGACACTAACTGTTTCTACAAATCTATAAAATGATTGATGGTAATTTTTAAAATTTTCATAAATTGACCTATCTTTGGATTTGCCGTGATTATAAGCAGTTACTACCAAGCCAGGATATTGTCTTCCAACTCTTGAAGTAGCCTGAATATATTCAGAAGTTGATCTGGTATGACCATGAACTAACATTAAACCTAGTCTAGAAATGTCCACACCAACGGAAATCATATTTGTTGAATACAAAATATCAATACCTGTTTTTCTGTCAAACTGAGTCATAACCTGAGTCCAAGGTTTTCTAACTTCAGCAATTATATTTTGAATTTCATCCTGTGACAGCCTCCCAGTAAGCTCTTCAGTATGATTAATTCGCCTTGCAAATCTTGATGGAGCCTTAGAATCTCCTAAATTACCGGCATTTTGATAGCGAGCATCACTTTTAAGTCTATCTCTCATTCTATTTTCTTGATTTGATATGTAGGCCAACTCTCTTTTGCTGTTGAAGTACCAAACAAGAGTGCCATATGGGTCTCGGGCCATATCAGCAGAGCTTGGATTGGGATAAATACCCGCTCCATCCTTTAGATCACCAGCCAATTCTTTATCTAACGTTAAAATATAATTCTCTTCTTTTTGACTAATTTTTAAGATCTTATATTCAGTAAAGGCACTTCCATGAAATACAGAAAATGAAGAGTTAATCTCAAGTTCTTTGTTCGTTATTTCAATATTTTTTTCACCTTTCAATGAGGTTTTACCTAGAGTTGGCAGCTTATTATTTACCGCTTGTAACAATGGAATTGAGGCGCTGAAGGCAGATTCAATCATAGAGCCTTTAGCACTTCCAAAGTAGCCTATATATTGCCTCCCATACTTTTCTTTATTTTCTTTTGCAAAAAAAGAATCTCCCCAAGAAAGTACCTGAGGTGGAAAAATAGATGAAGACCTGCCTCTATAGAGAGCCTGTGATTGGGAGCCCTCAATTGAGAGAGTAGCTGTAGCACCAATAATTTTAGGTTTAACACCATCTCTTTCGAGTATTTTTAATAGAATGGTCTCATATAAGCCAACCATGCTTCCAAGCGGCCCTGCTATTAAATGCAGTTCATCCTGAATAATTAATTCTGGAGGTGACTTTGAAGGGTTACTAAAAAGCTCTATAGCCTGAGGTAGCCATGCTAATTTTGCAAAATTATCAACAGTAGCTAACAGAAGAGAGGGTTTCATCTCAAAGATGGCTTCTTGCCATAGATACACAGGAATAGAATCATGAAAATAGCAACTCGAATCGGAGCATTTTATAATGACTTTACCCCTCATTTTTTTATAACCTGAATCTCCATGATCTGTTAAGTGAGTTTTGCACCACGGACATTCAGTTAGCATGAATGTCTGATTGCCACTTTTATCCCGATTACTCCACTGATATCCAGCATCCTGATGAGTACTTGGACTAGCAGCTCTTCCAATCCATAATCCTATGCTAATCTCAATATCACCAAGACCACAGTCTAAAATATTTTCTTTTCGAATAAATTCAAGAGCACAAATAAGCGCTGCTGACCTTCTAAATTGATCTGAGGTTAATAGCCTGAGGGTGTATCTCATTATTGCAGTGACGCCATCATCATCAGGATCAAGAATCCGTCTATATAAAATTGAGAATGCTAAAACCCCTAGATATGCTTCAGTTTTCCCCCCACCTGTTGGAAACCATATAAGGTCAACAGTATCTCTGAAGCTATTTTCGGACTGGGGATTTACTATATCCGGAATAATTCCTAATATAAATGCAAGCTGAAATGGCCTCCACTTGTACTCAAGATTATCGTGATTATTAATTAAGAGCTCTTCGCCTATATTTAAATTTTTATCACTAAAATTTAGACTATCAGTAGATTTTTTAACACTTAGAACGCTTAGTCTATTAGCTTGAATCAACATTCCATAATTAGTTAGTCGAAATGCATTTCGAGCATCAACATCCTCTTTTAGAATATTAATTCCAGCTTGAACTCTTTTGGACCATACTCTTGCTGATTGAATATGCTTATTTGCTGCCTCTTGATACTTTGTATCAAGATTTGTAATTGCTTGAGCTTGTTCTTGAATCCAGGCTGTATAGCTATCGCTCATACTTTCAAGTAATTCAAAGTATTCGTCATCACCAACTTTATTATGTACATTTGCAAGAGCACTAGTATTTAGATCAAATGAGCTCGTCGGCTCAATACTTTTTACCTCATATGAAGGTAGAAAATCAGTCCATATTTTTCTACAAAGATTGTTTTCCTCCCAATCGGTTGCGCATCCATTCCCACTTGCATAGCTAAGTTTATCTCGAAATAATAATTCTAATGACTTAGCCTCGTCCGTTGCATACGTTTGCAATGAAGATTGAAGAGGGTGGAAGTGGCTTGTTAATGTATGAATTTCTAAACCTACCTGAAAGAAACAATCTGCTGTTTCATATTTGGTATTAGGCTCAGATACTTGGTCATGCGATATGGAGATAGTTGATATTGCCTGATTATCTTTAATGCGCGTTTTAAGAGTGAGAGTAAGATTCTTGTATAGATCTAATTTTTGAGTATTTGTGATGTTGGATATCTTGAGGCTGTGAGTCCCACGATGCTTTGATTGCTTCCAGCTCTTTGAATTTTGGGATGAATATCTTGAGAAGCCATATTCGATTCTTATTTCCTCATCTAAGCTTGTAATAAAATTTATTCCAAACGCGGACTGCTTCATCTGCGTCGATTGATCTATGGAATTCACAATCTCAGTATCATCATCTAGATCCGGTGATGAGATTTTTTTTTGATCTTTCTGGAGATCTAATTCTGGATCTAGATCAACTCCATTATCTAATTCAATCTGAGAGCCTTCATGATAGCCGCTGTGATCTTGAGGAAATAATATTCCAGCAACATAGTGAAAGATTGGGTTGAAATTTAATTCAACTTCCTCTTCATCTTGCCAACTATTCCCAATAATTGACCTCTGCAAAGAAATGGCAGAAGCCTCTCTGGCACTTAGATACTCTTCTTCCGTTGGATCAGTCTGTATCATGAGTATTTACCAGTAAAGAATCTGGATCGTAATCTTCAAGAATTATATAAGCTCTGTTAAATGCTCTAGATAAAGCAGTATAAATTAAATCTCCTCTAAAGTTACTGTCCCAGTATTGAAGCGGCCAATAAATAATTATATCGACTGCCTCCATTCCTTTGAATGAGCTAATATTACAGAATTTTATAGGGGTTCCATCCTGAGTTTCATTCTTAGCATATGGCAGAAAATAATACTTTTTTGAATTTTTATTCTTAAGATATAAAGCATCAATATTTGATAAAAAATTTTTATCTTTTTGATATGACAAAACAATAGGATCTCTTACACCACTTTCTAAGATTTCCACGACAGTGTCTTCAAAAAAATTTTTATTGTTAGTAGAATCTGAGTTATCTAAGATTTTTGTATTCCTGAAATACTGAACTCCTCCTTTAATTTTACTTTTGCATGAAGGTGTTTCTATCCCAACAATTGATGCTGCTTCACTAATAACTTCTTTTGCATTCCGATAATTAATTGTTAATGGAATTTTTAATTCTGCCTGAGTTTTAATTATGTCCAATGTTTCATCATCTAACCGATCATATACTTCTGCTTGAATATTTGAATCTAAAAATATATACCAAGACCCTTCTTTCCATCCATCCTTAATAATAAAATCTAGACCCTCATAAAAGCTTTTTGTGAGGATATCCTGAGCTTCGTCAATAATCACAGCATCATATTGTTTTATAAGATTATCCATTGATAGCTCTAAAGCTGATTCTGCAAATTTCTCCATTAACCTTGGATCATCCATTGTTACCTCCATACCATTTTCTCTAATCAAGCCCATCATCCAAGCTGTAGATTTTTGAACGTTAATTCTTCCATTTCCTGCAAATTTCTTTTTAATGTAATCAGTAAATATCCTGTTAAATGAAATCCACAAAATACTTTTCTCTTCTGCGATAAGCTTATTTGCAATATATTCTGCTCCTATTGATTTTCCTGTACCTGGCCCTCCCTCTATGCATATTCTTTGAAGCGGTTGATCATATAAGTGGCATTGCTCATCCTGCAATCTAATTAATTCGTGGTCTATTTCAGCAACTCTATTTTTTTTAATGATTGTTTTAGCATCTACCGCTAAAAAGCTAAGGATAAAATTAATATCTGCTCCAGATAATTTTTTACTTGGCCCATTTCTTAAGGATCTTTTTTTATTGGCAGCTTCAAAGTTTTGGAGAATAAAATTATAGAAATCTTTTGATCCTGAATCCCATATTTGAAATGACTCATATTGAATATGCTGTTTATTTTTGAGGAATGATACATCTCCATAAGGAAAAGCTGCTGCATAACAAAAATCTGTTTGATCTACTAAAGACTTCGCTTTGGTATTTTCTAGTACTTTTTTAATGCTGAACATATTATTTGATGCTTGCTGAAAAGGAGTTTCGTTACTTGAAAGAAATGGTCTGGTAGATGAGGGATCCCCCCACCTAAATCCACCGCTTGCCGGAAATTCATGATGTGTATCTCCCTTGACTTCGATAACCATAATGCCCAATGGACCAATTAGCACAAAATCACTCTGGCCAACTTTTTTATGCTGATGCTTAGCTATATGGAGAGACCATATTGCTGTCCAGCTTACAAGTTTTGGCTCATTATCAATTAAATCTCTAATTGCTGACTCGCCAAATAAATTATCACTGTCGTAGGAGATAATTCTAGCCATTTAACTCTCCAAGACTTAGGTTTTCTAGATCATGTAATTTATATAGATATTTGAACTCTACCTCAGACTCTGCAATTGATTGAATCTTATAAATCTTGAACTCAATATTTAATTTTTCTATCATTACATCAAAAATGGTTTCATCGTGACTTACCTCTAAGCTTTTAAGAATATCCTTAAGCTTTTCTCTTGCTTGAGATCTAAGCTGGTACATAGATTTTACGGCCTGAAGACAACTCTCAGAGTCACTAGAGTTTTTTTCTTCAGCTAAATCAAATATTTTAGGAATAACTTCTCCGCGATTTTGGGGCGCAACGGTATCTGGGCTATTTATCCAAGAGATTATGGTTGCCAAGTCTCGATCTATTCCCATGCTAGATAATTTATCTCTTAATTGAAGAACTGTAAGATTATTTCTTTCTATATAATTTTTTAAAATGAATTGCCATGCCTGAGAATCCTGCTCTAATTTATTAAATTTTTGAAGATCAGCGTCACTGCTCTTCATGACAGCCTCGAGCAAATCATGGCCCGAGATAGATTCAGAAATAACTATACTGCTCCCGACGCTAAGGGCCGAGACTTTTGCCATGGAAATTGAGTATCTTCGCCCATCTAATTTAGCTGTTAAGGTTGATCCACCCTCAGGCAATATTAAAATTCTTTCATCTTCCAATATAAAGATTTTAGAACTAATATTTTGAGCATCCTGATCAGATTTAAACTGTGTGTTTACAAGTTTTAATGATTCTTGAAGTATCTGATTAAAAGGATTTAGTTCTTCAATGAGTTCATCTATATCCTCTATTCTAATTTTATTACCATTATCACTTGGTGAGTTATTCGAATATATGCTAGAAAATAATTGTTTTTCATATCGTTCCACCTTGGCATTGAGCTTAGCCTCTCTGTCAGTCATTAGAAAAATGTGTTTTGACGCATATTTATAGTTTCTTAGCCTCTGAAATTGATATTTATCAATAAAAATTGGAATAATTAAGTTATCAGTATTTGATTCATAGTCTAGATTATTATGATTAATAATACTGACATTAGAGTTAGCGAATCTATCCATAATATTTTTAGAGAGATCTTCAGTTTGAGCATATGGAGCTAAAACTATAGTTTTATGACTTGGTGACAATGCTTCCAATGCCAGATTTAAATCTATCATTCTATTGATACTTAAAAATCCATCTTTATGTGAATTTATATAATTAAATAGTTTGTTGTACCCTTCATTAAATCTGGCAAGAAAAGAAAATTCTTCAAGTATTTCTTCAAGCTTATTATTTAATCTTTTAAGCTCTTCTCCTTTGAGCGGAGCAATCCTTTGGTTGATGGATCTTAAGAAGCCAATTAATTTATATTTTTTATAAATATGCTCCTCATCAAATTTAGTTTTTTGAATAATCTCGTTTACCTCATCTACAATTGAATTTTGAATATTGATAATCTCTAGATTTACCGGTTGAGATCTATGAAGATAGCTTTCAAGCCTAGTTCTTTCCCCGATAATTGTTTCTTTGATAGGAATTAATGCCTCAGGTCTAGCAGAGAGTGGGGCAAAACCTTCGCTCTGGACAAGAGAATTTTTTTTGTTATCGAAATATTTGCTGAGAATTAAAACATCAGCATCTACTTTTTTTAACTCTTTTAAGAAATATGTATCATTTAACCAAGCAGGCTCATGAACTATAATAAGCATTGGTTCTGCTGCCTCTGCTAGGCCCTCCCATCTCTGACCTATCATCTCTAGAGCTTGCTCTTTGTTTGAAGTTGTATAAAACATTGGATCAGGAAAAATCTGTTTTTCAGAAATCTTATCTTTGTACTCTCCCTTAGCATTAAAGTATCTCACGCCAAACCACTCACTAATTTTTGCATCAAAGACTTCTTCACTAAGATATTCGTTAAGTTTATTTTGCGTAGAGAAGATAAAAATTCTTTGTTTACTGGGAGCATTTTTAACATTTTTAGAAAAATCAACAGCACCCCAACTAGTAAGTCTCTTTTCAGATAGATTCTTGAATTTATCAATCATTCTTGCTTTTGAGAGAGGGTGGTCTTTTATTAATTTCCCTTCCTCTAAAATAGCTTTATTAATTGTTACCTTCTCACCTCGATTGGAGGTCGCTACCCAAAAAAGGTTTTGATAGTCTGATGGCCCGACAAACTCGGCAACAACTTGCTTTTGGATCTCCTTGCCATGAGAGGTTGCTGATAGAGAACCAAGCAATATATGGTCGCCAGGATTGAACTGTATAGGCATCATTAAGTTATTTTTGGAAGAATCTATTCTATTGCAAATCGCTCTACCCATAGCTATAAGAACATGCAGGGGTCCTATATCAGGAAGTATTAGAAGTCGCTTCATTTTTTCATTAGAAAGTTTCGTGTAAGAGGCTTTAATAATATTTTCTAGGTTAATTAGTGATAATGACTGAGATGATCTTATGCTTGGAAGAGAGAAAGTTGGGTAGAGCTCATCATGTTTATTTACCAATGAGCTAAAAAAACTTTCAGGTCTAGAATTTTTAATTCCAATATCTAGGGCATAAAGATCATCAACCAAGCCCAGGATTCCAATTGAGTCACTGACTATATCCTCATCCAGTATTAAGTACATTAAGGAAGCTTTAGCGATATCTGAGTTATGCGCATCGCTAATCGCTGCATCTTGCAAAAGCATAATCTGTGCATAAATTTTTTGAAATGCTGGAGCCTGACGGAACCTGTCGAGCATTGAAACCTGCTTAGAAGAATCAATATCAATAATTCTGTCATCAATTTGAGCAGATAGTTCCATCTCATCTAACCTGTCTTCAACCTGCTGTCTCTCAGACGAAGTTAAGCATGTTGTAAAAGAAGGAAATTCTAAGGGATAAATATCTTGAATCTTAGAAACGGCAATTCGTATTAAAGAATTGAATTGCCTTGTCTTTTTATCATGATCTATTCCATCAATTGAGACAATTAAACTGATATTCGTTATTGATTCTGCTCTGGACATAAATGCTAGAACTATTGATTGAATACTTGTCTCTTCTCTAATCCTGCCTTGACTAACAATCCAAATTAAGTCTTCCACAAGGGAATCCGATAGATATTTAGATTTTAAAAGCAGCTCGAGCTTTAACGAAAGCTCATTAATATCTAGCTTGCCTTCTTTGTGCTTTTGGACAGCGCGATTAAATTTTTCTTTTTCAAGATTAAAATTTGTTTTACTTAAATACCAAAAACCCATTACATTTTATACTTTATTGCCCTGTTCTAGTCTACATATGATTTACTTATACTTTTCATATACATTTATCACTATTTATTATGTGAAATAATTTTTCTAAAAATATGAGCAAAGATAAAAATATGGGAGAGCCCAAAGTAGACTTGTTTGGTGAGGTGGACCAAAGCTTAAAAAAAGAAATGGAGCAAAAGAACATTTTAAAAGAAAAATTTCAGAAGCAAGAACTTCTAGAAATTCGTGAGCAAAGCAGACTTTCTGTAGAAGAAAGAGATTTTAATAACGCAATTGAGCAAGTGAATATTTATTTATCTTGGGGTAGATCTCTTGATTCTGGTTTCTTTTTAGCTGATATTAAATTGCAATTTGTCAATCTCACCTCTAAGACCTCACATATTGAATGCCGTCTTCCCCTGTTCGAAGAAATACTTGGCACATTGACAGAACAGGATTTAATTTACCCTGGAAGAAAAGATCTTGAGTGGGGGACACTAGCTCAGTGTTGTGAGCAATACGGTCATTGTGTTAGTAATGTTTTAGATTATCTTGAAGAGATATTTCCTAAAGTTACTATTACTAACAATATTATTACAATTAAAGAACAGTTTGAAAGAGAGGCTTGGGACATTCTAGCTTGGCAAGAATTGGAGTCTGAACTGCACCACACTTTTTATGACTATTAAACATTTATTAAGCTTGTCCAATGATATATAAAAAAAAGAATCAGCATGAATTAGTTGAAGAGGACAAAGAAGAAAAAAGAATGTGGGATGTATTTAAGTTTATAGAAAACAATGTTCAGGATATTTTGATCCCAAACATTGAAGTCATTTCGCACATTAAGCCATCTAAAGGTTTGCTAAAAAAAGACCAAGGCTTTATAAATTTTTTATGGAAATATCCGGTTTTTCCAAAAAGAAATAAAGAAGAATTACAATTTTCAAAAGAAGCATTGAATTGGTATGAAGAATTTTATGAGCTCTTGTTGTTAGAGGTCTGTTATATCGATGTTTTCACTGGTCCATTGGGTGGAATAACATTTGAAGATCAAAAAAAGTGGAGATACAAAAAATCTTTAGGAAGCGTTCATAGGTTAAAGGACTCGGAATACTTTAATGATGTGTATTCATTTTATGAAGAATCAATCTATTGTTTTGATGGATGGTATGAGGATTCTGATTATGATTTCACGGATGATGGTATTGATTTTGAATGGTCTTATCCCCCGTATTTCACTATTTTTGATGATGGGCTCAAGAACTTTTCTCAAAGATTATGGAGGCATTTTTTGCAGACGCGTGTTGAGATGACATTAGATAAAGAAGAGTTAACAAATGACCAATAAAGACAAAGATTTTAAAGCGACAGAGGTAGATCTGTTTGGTGAAGTGGATGAAGAATTAAAAGAATCAATCATATCTGCTAATGAGCAAAAAAAAACTAAACGAACAGTTGATCTCTTTGGTGAAGTCGATATTGAGCTTAAAGAGAAAATAATTGCTGCCAATAATACTGCTAATGAAATAAGAAAAAGCAAAAGAAGAAAAGCGCAGAAAGAACAAGAAAAAAAGAATGAAAAAAATTTCTATGAAATATTTAAAGATAATTTCTATTCAGCACTCAAAGAGACAAAAAAATATTTATTATGGGGCAGACATACCTCAGGATTAAATAAATCAAAATATGTTGAAGGCGCTAACAAGTCAGAAAAGAAATTTTTTTCGGAGGATCTTGAGGAGAGAGAGGGCTGGAAATATAATCTATGGTTTGTGAGAAGCTATCTTCAAGGCAGCATACATTCTTCACAAAATAAAAGATTTTTTGAAATAAAGTGGACACTCCCATTATATGAAGATGCGATGGGGTATATTCCAGATAAATGCATGATTCATCCAAATTTCAAGGATTTTAAGGAGCGAAATTTTATTGATTTTGAAGAAGAAAATGATGCTTACATGGAGCTGATACAATCTTGCCGCAAGTTACTTGACCCGGAGCTAAGAGACGACTATTTTTTAAAGGGCATCGATTTTAATTTAAAGAAAGGTTTCAAGAAAATTAATTACCCTCGTGACGAAGACCTGAGGTCGATGAGTCTCACTCAGCATAAAAATGTTCTAATATTTCAATGGAAGCTTCCAGAAGAGATTATTAAGATTCGTATTGCTAATTCGGATGAATTTCGATGTTGTTTTCAATATTGGATGCAATAACTCACTACAATAATCCCTTTTTTTAATATTTGGGGGTTTTCTTAATACTGTATGTATGTATACTATTAGGCCGACATAAGAGAGATGAATTGTTTAA
>Ga0209710_1002776_pt1 | contig 12099 bp, 11 predicted proteins | sample ArcticOcean_MG_C_5_FD_187436 | JGI IMG/M metagenome (GOLD analysis project Ga0209710, IMG submission 187436) | Marine microbial communities from western Arctic Ocean - ArcticOcean_MG_CB4_138 (SPAdes) (version 2) | ecosystem: Environmental > Aquatic > Marine > Oceanic | place: Arctic Ocean...
AAATTCTATTGCTTTATCTTTTAAAATATCTCCTTCAGGTCTCCAATTTTTAGTCCAAGGTAATTGGCCTGCAGTAAAGATTAATAATTTACTTTTATTATTTTTAATTAATTTTACACCTGCAAAAAATCTATCTGGATCTGACCATTCATATTTTATATTTTCTTTTTTTCCAACCTGATTTATCATTCCACTTAATACAACCACTGCATCTGACTCATTTATAGAATTCATTGAAAGTGGTTTGTATGGATCTTCTAAAGTTGAAAATAAATAGTTACCTACATATGCATTACTTGATATCAATAATATTAATAGTGAAATCAAAACCATAAGTCGTTGACGAAAAAAAACAGATACTATTAAGAAAAGGATTATAAAACCTAAAGGCGAAAGAAAGAAAGGTAAAATTTTATGTAAATAAATCAATATACTAACCTATATTTTGAATCTTATTTATTATGTAAAAAAGTAATGGCATTTGAAATTATTTTAAGTAACATAATTCATTAAATTAAGAATACATTAACTTACTTGATCTTTAAATAAACCATAACCACCGTCTCTGACTGTTCTTATTACATTTTTGGTATCAATTGAATTTAATTTCAATGCTTTTCTTAGCCTACTCATATGAACATCAACAGTCCTTTCTTCAACATAAACACCATGCCCCCAAACTAAATCTAAAAGCTTAGCTCTAGAAAAAACATGCCCTGGTCTCTCTATTAAAATCGATAACAACTTAAACTCTTTTGGTCCTAGTTTTATGAAATTATTATTCAAGGTTACAGTTAATTCAGATAATGAGAGCCTTAAATTATTATACTCTAGTATATCGTTAATTAGAGTAGGCCTTGAACGTCTCAAAAGAGCTTTTACCCTTGAAATAAGTTCTTTAGGAGAAAAAGGTTTAGAAACATAATCATCTGCACCAGAATCTAAACCTAAGGACTTATCACCCTCTTCACTTCTAGCGCTTAAAATAATTATAGGCAAAAGCTTTGTCTCACTTCTAGATCTTAAAGCTCGGCACACATCAATACCTGAAATTTTAGGCATCATCCAATCTAGAATAATCAAATCTGGATTTTTTTCTTCTACCAATTCTATAACTTCTTTGCCATTTTGAGCTCGTATAGTTGAAAACCCTGCACTTTCAAGATTGAAGGCCATTAATTCAAGTTGATTAGGTTCATCATCAGCTATTAAAATATTGGTTTTCATATCACCTACTTTACAAGAAAGTTTCTTATATATAAAAAGTTATTACAGTTTTAACATAAGAATATTAAAATGCAGTAATACTAAACAAATAATATATAAAGCCAGCTAATACAGCAGATGCTGGCACTGTTATAATCCAAGCGGCTGCAATTGAGTATAAAAAACGCCTTCTAACTAATTTTCTTTTTACCTTTGACTTTGTCTTATCTTTAGTATTCCTTGGGTTTTCAATGTACTCTCTTAAAAAACCTACTCCAAAAATAGCACCTATAGCTATATGGGTTGAACTGACTGGAAGACCTAAAGTCGTGGCTATTAAAACTGTTACAGCTGATGACAAAGCAACACAATAAGCTCTAGGTGCATTCAATCTTGTTATTTTTTGACCTACGGTATGTATTAATTTTGGACCAAATAATAAGAGACCTAATGCAATACCAACGGCACCAATGGCCATAACCCATATTGGTATAGAAACTTTAGCAGCAATTTCACCATCATTTGTTAAAGTACTTACTATAGCAGCAAGAGGCCCCACTGCATTAGCCACATCATTTGCTCCATGAGCAAAGCATAACAAACCAACTCCTAGTAATAATGGTAAATGAAAAAGCTTATAAATATCATCTTTTTTATTTTCTAAAGACTTTATTTGTTTTTGTATATAAGGTTTTGAGACAAAATATGCGATGATCATAGATATTAAAGTGTAACTATAGACTTCATTAGACGAAGCTTTATATATTTTCTTAAAACCCTTCAATGCCATATATGCAGCAAACGCACCTGCCATTAAAGCAATTAAAATTGGCAACCATTTAGAAGAAGCTAGTTTTTTATCTTTAACATTCAAAATCTTAATTTTTATTAAATAAAGCAATAATGCAGCTACAATCCCACCAAAAACTGGAGATATAACCCAGCTAGCAGCAATTGCGGCCATAGTATTCCAATTGACAATGGTAACACCTGCGACAGTTAAACCTGCACCTAAAATTCCCCCTACTATAGAATGAGTAGTAGAAACAGGTGAATTAAAGTAGGTTGCTAAATTAATCCACAAAGCTGCTGCCAATAAAGCGCTTAGCATTAAATACCTGAAACTATTAATAGAAATTTCGTTGCCTGGAGAAATGATACCTTTTGATACAGTGCTTACAACATCTCCACCTGCTAACAAAGCGCCAGATGTCTCGCAGACAGCTGCAATAGCAACTGCAGTTCCAACGGAAATAACCTTTCCACCGACTGCTGGTCCCATATTATTAGCAACGTCATTGGCTCCAATATTTAAAGCCATATAACCACCAATAAGAGCGGCGGCAACTAATATAAATGTTTGTTCGCTTCCAAGCGATACATATTGCTCAACAAGAACGGCAACTAAAACTAAAAATATAGCCGCAACGCCCATTAGTATAAAAAATTTTTTTTGTTCTACTAATTTTCCTTGACTGTAAGCAAATCTTCTTAAGTCATTTACATATCTATAATCAGTTTTATTGTCGTTATTAACCATTTTAAATCCACAGATTATGAAGTAATAAAATTATAAGTATCGGTTATATATTACAGTTTTATTACATTTTGAAATTTAAAAAATTCAAATGAAATAATTGAAAGCTTTATGGCATTATCAAAGGGAAACAAATAGAAAAAATAGTTTCTTTATTTATCTCGCTCTTAATACTCAAAGACGCTCTATGTCTTATCAAAATATGCTTTACGATTGCTAAACCTAGGCCTGTTCCTCCAATTTTTCTTGAGCGCGCTTTATCAATTCTAAAAAATCTTTCTGTTAACCTATCAATATATTTTTGCTGTATACCTTCACCTTTATTAATTATATTCACTACTAATTCCTGCTGATCAACCTGATCTAATCTTAAAGTAATTTCTGAGTCTTCATAACCATATTTAATGGCGTTTTCTATTAAATTCATAAAAACTTGATTAATTTCGTCAAAATTACCAACAATAAAACTTGGTTTATTAGTGTTAAGTCGCATATCTTTGAGAACTATTTTATTCTTTTTATCCAAACCTCTTTCTTCAATGGCAGCCATAACAGATCTAATGGGATCAATTATTGAAATACTTGTAGTTGGAGATATATGCTCTTCAGTTTCAACTTTTGACAAAGATAAAATATCATCGATTAATCTGTTCATTCTTTTTGCTTCTTCATCCATAATTTTTAAAAATTTTAATCTGGTAGCTTCTTCATGTACATCACCAGAAAGCAAAGTTTCAATAAAACCAACTAAACTAGTTAAAGGTGACCTTAATTCGTGACTTACATTAGCAACAAAATCACGTCTAACCTTTTCAAGGTTTCTTTGAAGTGTCATATCAAGTAAAAGAATTGTGAATAAATTTTCTTCTGTTTTTTTAATTTTAATTATTAGAGATCGTTTCAGTTCATCATCTGTTTGATAATAAAATTCATTCTCTAAATCGCCATTTAAATCACTGTGAACTAAGTTTTTTAACTCATTAATATTTAATAATGTATGAATATTAATATATAGAGGGTTTAAACCTAAATACTCTTGAGCACTTAAATTAGAAAGTAAAACTTTACCATTTTCGTTAGTTACTATAAGTCCGTCATCTAACATTTCACTAATATTTTTAATATATAATGGGATTAATTTTTCATCCATAACCAACTCATTTTTCAAATAAATTAATAAAATTGTAATATTTAAAGGTTATAATAAAATATTCAAGATTTTAATATTTATATATATAATATAATTTAATTTTTGTTATGTAAGGATCTTAAATGAATAATATTGCTATAAATGGAATAGGAAGAATTGGGAAATTAGTACTTAAAACCTTGATCTCCAGAAATTTTAATATCAAACATGTCAATGAATTAAATGGAGACATTAATTCATTAATGCATAGCATTGAATTTGACAGTATTCATGGAAAATGGGTTGCTGAATTCCAAAAAAAAGAAAACGAATTAATTATTAATGAACATAAAATAAAAACATCTTTTGTTGATAATATTGAATTATTAAACCTTGAAAATATTGATATATTAATTGATTGTACAGGAGAAAATAAATCTTCAATAGAGTTGTCTAAATATTTTAAATTAGGAATTAAAAAAGTTATAGTGTCTGCACCTATTAATGAACCAAGAATAGCAAATATTGTATATGGCGTAAATCAAACGATATATAACCCTTCTCAACATAATATTATTACAGCTGCTAGTTGTACAACAAATTGCATAGCTCCCATTATTAAAGTTTTACATGATAATATTGGTATAAGGCATGGCTCTATAACAACAATTCATAACATAACGAATAGTCAAACATTAATTGACTTGCCCCATAGAGATCAAAGAAGAGGCAGATCCGCTTTAAATAACTTAATACCAACTACTACAGGCTCAGCAGAAGCTATATCCTTTATTTACCCAGAACTTAAAGGAAAATTAAATGGTCATGCTATAAGAGTTCCTGTGTTGAATGCTTCTTTAACAGACTGCGTATTTGAAATGAAATCAAATACAAATATAAATGAAATCAATGAAATTTTTAAAAATGCAAGTAGAGGTGAATTAAAAGCAATACTTGGCTATGAAGAACGTCCTTTAGTTTCATCTGATTATGTTAATGATCCAAGAAGTTCAATTATTGATGCATTATCAACAATGGTCATAAATGAAACCCAAGTAAAGATTTACGCTTGGTATGACAATGAATGGGGTTACGTAAATAGATTAGCTGACATAGTGAAAATGGTCAGTAATTCAATGTAATGAAAAGACAAAAAAATTGAACCATCAAAAATTATCATTTCTTATAACAACTTTTGCATATTGGTTTTTTATGCTCTCTGATGGAGCATTAAGGATGATTATTTTATTACACTTTCATTCGATAGGTTTTAATCCGCTTCAATTAGCTTACTTATTTTTGCTATACGAATTATTTGGTATGATTACTAATTTGACTGCAGGATGGCTTGCAAAAAAAACTGGTTTAAATATTACATTATACTTTGGGCTAGCTTTACAAATTACATCTATATTACTTCTAACTTTAATCGATGAAAGTTGGGATATTACTTTATCTGTAATTTTTGTTATGTCAATTCAAGGTATCTCTGGGATTGCTAAAGATTTAACCAAAATCAGTGCTAAAAGCTCTATTAAATTAGTCATCCCAAACACTAATAAAAAATTATTTAAATGGGTGGCCTTAATCACAGGATCTAAAAATTCAATAAAAGGATTAGGATTTTTGATTGGAACATTTTTATTATCTTTTTATAATTTCAATTTTTCTCTCTATATTATGGCTATTGTTTTATTTTTTATTCTTATAATTACACTAATATTCATGCCTGCAGAAATATTAAAAATCACAAGGAATACAAAATTTATTGAAGTTTTTTCTGTTAATCAAAATATTAATTTCTTAAGTTTAGGTAGAGTTTTTTTATTTGGAGCAAGAGATATATGGTTAGTAATTGGGTTGCCAGTTTTTTTATATTCTCTTTTATCTGACGGCACTCAGGAAGGAAATTATAAAACTTTTTTTATCATAGGAACTTTTATGTCTTCATGGACAATATTATATGGATTAGTTCAAAGCTTTACGCCAAAGATTTTGTCTGAAACCAAACCTATAAAAAATCAAGTTAAATTTTGGGCTAACATATTAATTATAATTCCACTTATATTAATTGTTTTGAACATCATTTTTCAAGAATTAGAATTAACCATAACTATTGTTTTACTTTTCATTTTTGGTTTTGTTTTCGCTGTTAATTCATCAATACATTCTTTTTTAATACTTAGTTTTACAAAAAAAAATAGAGTTACTCTTGACGTTGGTTTTTACTACATGTCAAACGCTTTTGGAAGATTAGTAGGAACTTTTTTATCTGGACTATCATATCAAATGGGTGGATTTTATTTTTGCTTATTCTTAACTTCAATATTTCTTTTTTTTAATAGATTAAGTCTAAATAAAATAACCATTAAATAATTATAAATGTTTTAAAATTATTGGCTGACTGATTTGACTTGAATTATAAATAGCTTCTAAAATGGCTATATTTTGGTATTTTTCCATATCAGAAAAAAGATATGGAACCTTACCTTTAGCTGCATCAACAAAATGATGAATATTTTTGGAAACTGTATCAGTCCACTCAAAAGTTTTATCAATAGTGTTGCCGTCATTCATGGTAATTTTTAAAGTTGATGGGCCAGGCGTATCAGGATGAGAACTATCAACTAATTCAGCCCAACCATTTTCTCCCCATATTGTTACTCTTTGATAATGAGGCGTTTTTAAAATAGCAGTAATTTGTGTATTTAAACCAGTTTCATGAATTAAACTTGCTGTAACTACATCACCAGTTTTATATTTTAACGCTCTATGAGATGTATTAGCAAACACTGTTTTAACTGAACCAAACAACCAAATCATAAGATCTGTAAGATGAACGCCCATGCCAGTCATACCAGCAGCAGGTGCCGTTTCTGGCCTTGTTCGCCAATTATCTAATGTTAAATTTGCAAGTTTATCATGACTAAAATGAGCTTCAGCATACATTACTATTCCTAAACTATCATTGCTGACTAATTCATGAAGCTTTTGCCATCCTGTTTCAAATCTTCTTTCATGCCCAACACCTAAAATAACATTATTTTTTTTACAAGCTTCTATCATTGCAGAGACTTCAGAAGATTGAAGTGATAAAGGTTTTTCACAAAAAACGTGTATTCCTAGATTTGCGGCTTTTATGGTTTGATCCATATGAAATATGTTTGGAGTACAAAGAATAATTCCATCAATTTTATTATTATTAATGGCTTCGTCAAAATCATTTAAAATATTTAGGTTCATAGATTTAGCTAGTTTTATTGCATCTTCGTCAGGCTTAGGGTCAATAATATAAGAAATATCAATAGTTTTCGACATTGATAATCTATCTATTATTACTTTACCCCACCAACCAAGGCCAGCAATAGCAATTTTAAAATCACTCATATATCTCTCACTTAGATAGATGGAATGACTTGGTCATTTTGAGGCACAAGCCAACCTTTTTGAACAGCAGGCCTATCAATCATTTCTTTATACCATCTTGCTACATTCGGAAAATCATTCAAATCAATTTCTTGCCAATCAAACCTTGCGGTCCAAGGCCAAATTGATATGTCTGCAATGCTATATTCTTTTCCAGAAATATATTGATTTTTGTTTAAACGTTTATCCATAACACCATATAATCGTCTTGCTTCTTTAGAATACCTTTCTTCAGCATATTCTGACTTACCTTTATTATACTTTACAAAATGATGAACTTGTCCAAACATTGGCCCTACTCCGCCCATCTGCCACATTAACCATTCTATAGTTCTATAATATTCATCTCTATTAGATTTATTAATTAACTTTCCAGTCTTTTCAGCTAAATACATTAATATAGCTCCAGATTCAAAAAGTGAAAAATTATTATTATCTTTATCAACAATTGCTGGGATTCTGTTATTAGGAGACATCTCTAGGAAATGCGGTTGAAATTGCTCATCTTTTGATATGTTTATAGGAAAAACTGTATAATCCAAACCTATCTCTTCTAGCATTATAGATACTTTTCTTCCATTTGGTGTTTGCCAAGTATACAAATCTATCATTATTTAACCCTCAAATTATTTTATTTTTATAATGTTATTACAATAGCACCTTTTGTTTTTCGTCCTTCTAATAGATTATGTGCTTCAACAATATTTTCTATTGGCATTTTATCATGAATAGCCACCTTCAACCTTCCATCTGCAACACGACTATAAAGCTCAAGAGATGCTTTATTATATTCATCCCTATTTGCAATATATGAAAATAAAGTTGGCCTTGTAACAAATAAAGAACCTTTTGCAGAAAGCAAACCTAAATTAAAATCTACAATTGGACCTGATGCTTGACCAAATAAAGCCCATAAACCTCTTGGCTTTAAACAATCCATAGAACCGGGGAAAACAGACTTAGCAACGCTATCATATACAACATCACATTTTTGATTATTAGTTATCTTCATAACTTCGCTTACAAAATCTTTATCATTGTAATCAATAACGTGATGATAGCCTGCTTTCTTAGCAGCTTCAGCTTTTTCGGGGCCACCGACTGTTCCTATCATTGTTGCACCAATTTCGCTACCCCATTGACCCATTAATTGCCCAACACCTCCAGCAGCGGCATGAACTAATGCAGTCATACCACTCTTTAAATCAAAAGTTAGATGTAATAAGTAATGAGCAGTCAAACCTTTTAGAGTACATGCGACTACGTCAAAATCATTCACATCAACTTTAATTTGAACAGCATGTACTGCATTTATTAAAGCGTATTCAGCATATGCTCCTACTGGAGTGACATAAGAAACTTTATCACCCTCTTTTAATTCCACAACATTAGATCCTACTGCATGAACGAAACCAACACCCTCAGACCCTGGAATTTTAATTTTTTCTTGATTTGGCCAAGGATAAAGACCACTACGAAAATACGTATCTAAATAATTAAGGCCTATAGCTTTATTTTTAACAACAATTTGTCCAGGTCCAGGAGAAGGAATTTCAGCCTCTATAAGTCTCATATTTTCAGCTTTGCCGAATTCTGTAAGTTCTATTACTCTTTGTTTCATTTGGACCCCCATTAAATAAATTAGATATTTAAAAATAAATATTTTTATAATTATATAACATTTAATTAATTATTTTATCAATAATTTATAACTATTCCACTTGTAAAATACGTAATTTTTTATTATCTAAGTGATATCGGTTTCATATCAGGAGTATTTAATGACACTAATATTATCAGAACTACCTTATTCACATGATGCTTTATCAGCAAATGGAATGAGTAAAGAAACAATGGAATATCATCACGATATTCACCATAAAGCGTATGTGGATAATGGTAATAATTTACTAAAAGATACAGGTTGGGAAAATAAAACTCTTGAAGAGATTATTTTAGGTACATACGATTCAAATAGTATAGCTCAAAATGGTATTTTTAATAATGTTTCTCAACACTGGAATCATGAGCAATTTTGGCAAATGATGAGTCCTTCTAAAGTTAACATGCCTAGTGAACTTGAAAAAGCATTGAGTACTTCTTTCGGAAGTGTTGACAAATTTAAAGAGTTATTTTCTGCAGCGGGCGCTACTCAATTCGGTTCTGGATGGTGTTGGTTAGTAAAAGATAAAGATAATAGTCTCAAAATTACAAAAACAGAAAATGGTGTTAATCCAATCTGCTTTGGTCAAACCACTCTTTTGGGCTGTGACGTTTGGGAGCATTCTTATTATATTGATTTTAGAAACAAAAGACCGGTTTACTTAAAAAATTTCTTAGATAATTTAGTTAATTGGGAATATGTAGCATCTAAGCTCTAATTACTTTAATTATAGAGAAGTGTTTTATAAAATATTTCTCTATAATTTTTTCATTACAATATCAAAATTTAAATGAAAACAATTCTTATTCGAGTCTTTTTCTTTTTTATATATAAGTTTTCTAATTAAACTTTTTTTAACTGCGAATACAGTATCTGACTGAAGATATTTATCTCCATCAATAAAAACATGAGTAACCAAATCAACGTAACCATCAGCTTTTACCATAAAATGAATATGTGCTGGTCTAAATGGATGCCTATCAAGTTTGTTTAACAAAGTACCTACAGGACCATCAACAGGAATAGGATAATATTTAGGCTTAACAGTTCTAAAAAGATAAGAGCCATTTTCTAAAGATTGTAAAGTAGCTCTCAAATCAACAATTTCATTACCTTTTTGAACGTCGTATAAACCATCAGGCCCTGATTGCCAAACTTCTAATGAAGCCCCGGCGATTAATTTATTATTAACGTCTGTAACTTTACCTGAAACTATACAATTTTCACCAACAACATTCTTGGCAATATTATCTCCATTATTTAAATTTGGAGATGGAGTATGAAAAGGACCTAAGACTGTACTTTCTGTTTCGTTTTTAGACTTTCTATTGTTTATTGAATCTAATAACATCGACACTCCTAAAACGTCTGAAAGAAGTATAAATTCTTGACGTCTATCGTTACATTTTTGACCTGTACTAGTTAAGAAGGTTATAGCTTGCATCCATTCTTCTTCAGAAGGCTCAACTTCTTTAACTACTTGATGTAAGTGAGTAATTATAGAGTTCATAATTGTTTTTAAACGATCATCATTAATATTAGAAAAGCTTTCTAATACTGCTTCTGTTGCATTATACTCATTAAAATCCATAAATTTCTCCAAAAAATTTTAATTATATAAATTTTTAATATATAACTCTAACTAATAAGTTATTAAAAACTAGAATTAATTTTGATTAAAACTTAATAAGGAAATATCTTTTGTCATATTTAATGCCTCATAGTCCAAAAAATAAAATTTTTCAAAATAATGAAGGTATTTTAAATAATTTAAATTTTGTGTTAAAGGATATGTGTCAAATAAAAGATTTAAAGACATCTTGTGGTAACCCTGACTTTTATAAAATGTGTAAACCTTCTCCAAAAAATGCTACTTTTTTGAAGCACTTATTTAATGAAGGTGCTATTTTAAATGGGATTACTGTTTGTGATGAATTTTTTTATTCAGTAATTGGAGAAAACAGTCATTACGGTACTCCTAAAAATTTAAATGCCCCAAATTGTGTTCCTGGCGGTTCAAGCTCTGGATCTGCAGCAGCATTAACAACTAAAAAATACGATTTTTCAATAGGTTCGGATACTGGAGGTTCTGTAAGAGTCCCCGCATCTTTTTGTGGCCTATTAGGCATTAGACCTACTCATGGAAGAATAGTTTCTGATGGAGTGTATCCAATGGCACCAAGCTTTGATACCGTTGGATGGTTTGCAAATGATATAGAAATTTTTAGAAAAGTTAGTTCAGTCTTATTAAATAATAAACATGCTTCAAATATTTCTTTTAATAGATATGTAGTAGCTGAAGATCTTTTAGAATTAGCTGAAAACGATATTCAACGTCAATTCAATACTTATTTAAAGAAAATTTTTCCAAACCTTAAACAAATAAAATTGTCTAAATTTGAAAAATCAGATATTGCGAATAATTTTAGAATTCTACAAGGTGGAGAAATTAATCAATATGTAATCCCTTGGATAAAAGATAACAAACCTCAGATTTCTTCTGAAATTAATAACAGAATTGAAATGGCTTCTAAAATATCAATTAATGAAATCAATGATGCCAAAGCTTTTAGAGAAACTCTTATTAAAGAAGTAAATAACTCATTACCAGAAGGTGATATAGCCCTATTTCCAACAACACCTTTTTCTGCACCAATTTGTGGTCAAACTGACGAAGCACTTGGCTCGGATAGAAAAAAAATAATGGAAATGACATCGATTGCTGGAATGACTTCAAGGCCACAAATATCTATTCCTAAATTTAAAGGTAAAACTGGCCCTGTTGGTATTTCAATGCTTGGATGGATAAATAGTGACGAAATATTATTAAAAAAATTAACAGAAATTTAAAAGGAAGTTAAATGACTCGTATTAAGGATTGGAAAGTTGAAGATTTATCGAATGAGCAAAAAGAAATTCATGACGTAATAGTTAATGGACCAAGAGGCCATGTAGTTGGTCCTCTTAGAATTTGGCTAAATAATCCAGGTCTAGCCAAAAGTGCTCAAACAGTTGGAGCATATGCTAGATATGGAACAAGTCTTTCAAAGGCTCTCTCTGAACTTGCAATCTGTACAACCGGCAGAGTTTGGTCTTCAGCATTTGAATGGGAAAACCATGCACCTTTGGCTATTGAAG
>Ga0209710_1002789_pt1 | contig 12051 bp, 8 predicted proteins | sample ArcticOcean_MG_C_5_FD_187436 | JGI IMG/M metagenome (GOLD analysis project Ga0209710, IMG submission 187436) | Marine microbial communities from western Arctic Ocean - ArcticOcean_MG_CB4_138 (SPAdes) (version 2) | ecosystem: Environmental > Aquatic > Marine > Oceanic | place: Arctic Ocean: Canada...
TTTGATTTTTCAACCAACTCACCCCGCGTTTCTATACCAATCACTTGCCCCTGTGGTAGCTGTTTTAATAGCAAGTCGTACAAGATAAAGCCTAAATAAGACTTTCCTGCACCATGGTCAACGATGGTTGGGTTCTCTTGCTTAGTCAGCACATCTTTGAGCAAAGGCTCAATAAAATTGACTAAGTGATACACTTGTTTCAATTTGCGGCGGCTATCTTGATTTAGCTTGCCATCACGGGTAAGAATATGAAGCGCTTTTAATAACGGCACCGACTGATTGGGTTTGATTTCTGGTGGTAATGACATAACGCTATTTTATATGGCATAACAATAAAGGTAAAAACTTATTCACTTGCTATTGCGATGGAATAGTAAAAGCATGATTTGACATTCAGGCCGCAAGCCTCTTTTATTAAGGCATTAAAGAGCATCTTATTTTACATCCCCAGCTCGGTAAAAAACTGTAAAACACAACTTCGATTAATGTTGATAAGCGTATGGCTGAATGAAGAAGGTCCAAACAAGCACTTTCTTCCTGAGTTTAACAACGTAACGACTGTTATATAGTCGTTAATTGAGTAGAAAAATAAATTCGATGCGAACTTGGCTAAACGTGAAATGTGGCGATCTGTCGGCAATCATCCAGCAGAAAAGCCGACAAGCTGGCTTAACGGTAGTTGAGCTAATGATGGTGGTTCCCATCATTGGTGTCCTTGCCGCTATTGCGATTCCAGCTTATGACGACTATGTTGAAGAAGCGAGAGTCGCGCAAGCCGTCTCTGAAATCGGATACATGTCGGCACAAATCGAAGGTTATTGGAGTGATGAACGCGCCTACCCTGATGGCTTGGGTGATATAGGGCTTCAGGCATGTTGGATCCGTGGGATAATCAATATCAATACCTCAAATTATTTGGGGAAGAAGGTAATGGTGGCAGTCGTAAAGACAGAAAGCTCAACCCACTGAATTCAGACTTTGATTTGTATAGCATGGGTAAAGATGGGCAGTCTAAAACACAAATCTGGAATAGAGTAAGTTTAGATGATGTCATCCGTGCTAATGATGGGAAGTTTATCCACTTTGCGACAAACCTCAATCTTAAAGTGGTGGCGGAAGGCTCAGAAACAATAGAACAAGTGAATTACCTTAAAAAACAAGATTGCGATCAAATACAAGGTTACATCTACAGTGAGCCACTGACTGCAGATGTGGCAACCACATTGTTCGCTGCCGGCAAAAAGCTCACCACCAAACACTTAAAGCTTGTCAACAACACAAACAAACCAGACTAGCGCCACCCATTCAACGACTGTTAAAAAGTAGTGTTAAGCCGCAATAAATACATTGCTTACTCTCGCTAATGATAAAATACGCAATCTGATTGTACGCATCATGATTCACCTTAATCGCTAAGCACTAGCAAAACGAATCGCAAACAGCTTTCTATCGCATTTTTAACGGAGTAATAATGGCAATTCAATGGTACCCAGGTCACATGACCTCTGCGCGCAAAAAAGCAGCGGAAACCATGGAATTTATCGATGTTGTCATCGAGGTACTTGATGCACGTTTGCCTGACGCTAGCCACAACCCCGTTATTGATGAAATGCGTTTATTTCGTCAACGTCCGAATTTAAAGATTTTGAATAAAGCCGACTTAGCGGACCCGCAAAGCACACAAGCTTGGCTGAATTACTTTAATGCACAACCCAATACAAAAGCAGTAGCACTTTCTTGTAAAAAACCAGGTGATGCGAAAAAAATTCCTGGCTTATGTAAGCAGCTCGCGTCTCATCGCGGTACACATTTAAAGCCGTTACGCATGATGATTATGGGCATTCCAAATGTCGGAAAATCCACCCTCATGAATGCCTTGCTCAACCGACGAGTGGCTAAAGTCGGCGATGAGCCTGCGGTCACCAAAAATCAACAGCGGTTTGAAATAGACCCGACCATGTACATCATTGATACGCCGGGGATGATGTGGCCAAAAATCGAATTTGAAAGCGATGGCTTCATGCTCGCAGCGAGTCATGCCATTGGTCGTAATGCCGTGATTGATGAAGATGTAGCGACATTCTTAGCGAATAACTTACTCATCAAGTACCCTGACTTACTTAATTCACGCTATAAGTTGGATGCAATGAAGTTGGATGTTAACGAGATGGATGGTGTTGATTTGTTAGAAGCAATTGCTAAACGACGTTCTTATAAACAGCGTGATGGCTATTGGGATTTAGAAAGAACTGCAATGGTGTTTTTAACAGACTACCGTCACGGCACCATTGGGCGTATTAGCTTAGAAACGCCCACTAGCAGACGGGCCATGATTGAAGCCATTCAAGCTAAAAAAGTACCTGGCAAAAAGGCGACCGATGAAGAATTAGCATCGACAGAGACACAGACTGACGCATCACAAGATTCAACAGAAAACCCTGAAATTTAAAACATGCTAAACACGCTCAATGCACCACAGCGTGAGGCTGTAAAATATATCGATGGCCCTTTGCTGGTATTAGCTGGTGCTGGTAGCGGTAAAACGCGTGTGATTACGCAAAAAATCGCGCATTTAATTGAGCATGTCGGCTATTTGCCAAAAGAAATTGCCGCCATTACCTTTACCAATAAAGCCGCGCTAGAAATGCAAGAGCGTGTCGCCAAGTTAATGGTGGGTAAAAATACCAAAGGGCTAACCATTGCGACATTTCACTCTCTTGGCTTGCAAATCCTGCGTAAAGAAGCGACTTTACTCGGATACAAGCCACAGTTCTCCATTTTAGATTCATCTGATAGCTTTAAAATCTTATCGGACATTTTGGCGACCACTGACAAGAAACTACTTAAAACCACGCAGTGGCAAATATCGAGTTGGAAAAATGCCTTTATCAATCCAGACCAAGCTAAAGCCACGGCCGATGAAGAGCTAACCATCGCTTCTGCTAGGGTTTATCAGCTCTATCAGCAAGCACTAAAAGCATATCAAGCCGTTGATTTTGATGATTTAATTAAGCTGCCTGTTGAATTGCTTGAAAACAACCCTGACACCTTACATCAATGGCAAATGAAATTAAAATACTTACTAATTGATGAGTATCAAGATACCAATGCTTGCCAATATAAGCTGGTTAAACTGTTGACGGATTTCTCTAAACAATTTACCGCCGTGGGTGATGATGACCAAGCGATTTATGGTTGGCGTGGTGCAGATGTTGAAAACCTGAATCAGTTGACCAAAGACTTCAGCAACTTAAAGATAATTAAGCTGGAGCAGAATTACCGCTCTACAGTACGCATTTTGCGCGCAGCTAACCAAGTCATCTCCAACAACCCTAAGCTGTTTGAAAAGAAACTATGGAGCGACTTAGGTACGGGTGATTTGTTACAAGTAAGCGCCGCCCGCGATGACAATCACGAAGCTGAAAATGTCGTGACTAAGCTCATGGCGCATATGTTTGAACATAGAACGCATTACAAAGACTATGCCATTCTGTATCGAGGCAACCATCAGTCGCGCATATTGGAGCAACAGTTACGCAAAAACAATATTCCATATACGATTTCTGGCGGGCAGTCCTTTTTTGATAAAGCCGAGATTAAGGATGTCGTCAGCTACTTACGCTTAATTGCGAATGAAGATGATGATCCTGCATTTATCCGCGCTGCTACCACGCCGAAAAAAGGCATTGGAAGCACAACACTAGAACGTCTAGGTGAATATGCCAGCGAGCACCATTTGTCCTTATTTGCAGCGGCTTTTGAAGGTGAGTTCCAAAGCACAGTTGGTCACAAACAGTTAGACGACTTGCTTATGTTTGTACAATATATCAATAAGTTACAAGAGCGCGCATTAAAAGACCCTGCTGAAGAAGTGCTGAATGATTTAATTAAAGCCATTGAATATGAAGCGTATTTATATGATCACGAAGAACAGCGCGCAGCAGAAACGCGTTGGAATAATGTATTAGAGTTTATTGCTTGGTTAACCAATAAGAGTAAAGGCAGTACCGAGTTTGGTAATGAGAAAGCAGAGAAAACACTATTAGAGCTGACTCAGCTGGTTGCCCTCATTAGCATTTTAGAAGGTCGCGAAGAAGGCGATCCAGATACCGTTAAACTCAGCACCTTGCATGCGGCAAAAGGCTTGGAGTTTGGTCACGTGTTTTTAATCGGTGTAGAAGAAGGCATCATGCCGCATAGCCAATCGATTGATGATGGTAAGATAGAAGAAGAACGGCGTTTGATGTATGTGGGCATCACCCGCGCACAAAAATCATTGAATATTTCATGGTGCAAAAAACGCAAGCGCGCAGGCGAGATGGAAATGTGCGAACCTAGCCGCTTTATTGCAGAACTGCCAAAAGATGATGTGCGCCACTTTGGTAACCCGTTCAATGATTCTGAAGCCAATAAAGACTTTGGGAAAGAGAAAATGGCGAATATTCGCGCTATGTTAGCTAAAAATAAAGAGCCGTCGTCAAAACAAAACTAACGCTAACAACTAAACACTTAAGACAAAAATTTAAAGATAAATATGCCATACATTACCCTAGAAAACGCTTCACTCGCCTTTGGCCACGTTGCCCTATTAGATAAAGCCGCATTTCAATTAGATGCAGGTGAACGCGTTGGTTTGATTGGCCGCAACGGTGCCGGGAAATCCAGCATGCTAAAAGCGCTGGCAGGCGAAATTAAATTAGATGATGGCAAAGTGTGGACAGAAAAATCAGCCCGAACGGTTTACGTGCCACAAGAACCAGAGCTCAATCCTGACCATACGATATATGAGGCCGTCGCAGAAGGCTTAGGTGCAGTACAAAAAACACTGGTCGCCTATCACGATGTTACCCACAAAATGAGTGAACCAGATGCTGATTTCGATACGCTGATGAAAGAAATGGAAGTTTTGCAGCACGACCTCGACAATCTAGGCGCGTGGGAAATGCAATCCAAGATTGAAACCGTCCTGACAAAATTAAGTTTAGATGCCGATGTGGTCATCTCAACATTATCAGGCGGCTGGCGAAAACGCGTTGCCTTAGGCCGTGCGCTCGTTGCAGAGCCAGAAGTCTTGTTACTCGACGAGCCAACCAACCATTTAGATTTGGAAGCCATTCTGTGGCTAGAGGAGCTATTATTAAGCTTTAAGGGCGCTGTTCTATTCATTACCCATGATAGACGCTTCTTGAACCGCTTAGCGACACGCATTGTAGAGCTGGACCGTGGCAAGCTGACCGACTTTGTTGGCACTTACAGCAACTACTTAGTTAAAAAAGAAGAATTACTCGCCATTGAAACGATGCAAGCGGCTAAGTTCGACAAAGTGCTAGCGCAAGAAGAGGTATGGATACGCCAAGGCATCAAGGCTCGCCGCACCCGTAATGAAGGCCGTGTTAGAAACTTAGAAAAGCTCCGTTTAGAACGTGTAGCTAGACGTGAACGTCAAGGTGATGTGAAACTGAATATCGATGCGGGCGAACGTTCTGGCAAACTTGTGGCCGAACTCAGCAACGTCAGTAAGTCATACGGCGATAAAACACTCATCACCAATTTCAGCACGCGTATCTTACGTGGAGACCGTATTGGTTTATTAGGGCCTAATGGTATTGGTAAAACCACTCTACTCAAACTTATCTTAGGTGAAATTGAGCCTGACAGCGGTGAAATTGAACGTGGTACTAAAGTCAATGTAGCTTACTTTGACCAAATGCGTGAAGCATTAGATGAAGAAATGACGTTAGCGGATACCATTAGCCCAGGCTCTGACTTTATCGAAATCGGCACAGAACGTAAACACGTCATCAGCTACTTAGAAGACTTCTTATTCGCACCGCAACGCTCACGCTCTCCTGTCAAATCTCTATCTGGTGGTGAACGTAACCGCTTATTATTGGCTAGACTGTTTGCACGCCCAACCAATGTGTTAGTACTTGATGAGCCTACCAATGACTTAGACATTGATACGCTAGAGTTGCTAGAAAGCCTACTGCAGGCTTATCAAGGCACTTTATTCCTAGTCAGCCATGATAGAGACTTTTTAGAAAATACGGTGACGCAAGTCATCGCTTTTGAAGGCAATGGCGTACTAGACGAGTTTGGTGGTGGTTATGATGACTGGTTACGCTTCTCTCAGCAGCACGACGCTAAAAAAGCAAGTAACAAACAAACGGTGAAGAAAGCTACTCCAAAACAAGGAGAAAAGCCCAAAGCAGTCGTACAAAAGCTCAGCACTAATGAGAGAAAAGAACTAGAAACCTTACCATTGGAGATTGAAACATTAGAAACTGAACAAGCTGGAATCAATGAGCAGTTTACGGATGCAGATATCTACAGAGACCAACCTGACTTAGTCAAAACCTTACAGGCAAGACTTGCTGAAATAGAAGCTGAGGTAGAAACTAAACTCGCAAGATGGGGTGTTTTAGATCAGCACAATTAATAGTAACTACCTTAACTAAAGCCTCATATGCAAACGATTTCCTTTGCACTAATGAACGCTTCTCAATTGCTGTCAATTGTTTCACTGCATACTCTGCTTTTGATGCTTCCGAGCGATTGGGGTATTCAAACACCTTGAGCAACTGCTTCGGTGGGTGAGAGCGCATATATTTCGCACCCTTACCTGTTTCGTGTGCAGCATAACGTTTGGCAACATCTACCGTAATCCCTGTATAAACACTGCCATCTTGGCATTCAATTAAATATAGAAACCACGGTACTCCCCTCATTATTAGCTGCAACTAAAAGTAGAAACTAAGCGTTCAAAGCTAACTTTATCGTTGGGGTCATGCCACCCAATACCATGTTGGGTCGTTCGTGAATGTATGTCCATAGCCAGTCTAACCTTATATGTTTCGAGCTTGGCTCACGGACATACTTTTACCAACATACCCGGCCTCACATGATAAACAGCTGGGTTAATTTCATTAAAGTCACTTACCCCAATCTTAAACTTCTTAGACAAAGTTTTAATAGTATCACCACGTCTAGCTCTATAATAAGAAGTTGTACACCTAAAAGTTTTTTTAAATGGCCTAGAACTTTTTTTGACTGGCTTGTACGATATTTTACTTGTCATAAAATAATTTAAAAAAGTTTGTGTGGGGACCAAAACATATGGGTTCGAAGTGTCATATTTATCTATTTCATAACCATTTATATGTTGTAGAACACCATAATTAAGTTCTAATATATTATTCTTAATAATATAATTTTCTATATCATTTTTTTTTATCATATCAAGAAAAGGTTTATTCGGAAATTTTTTGAAATCGTTACTATTATAACTAACTCTAATAAGTCGGTTAAGGTGGTGAAAGGCCAAAAGGTAATTTGCAGTTTCTCTTGGCAGCAAGTTTAAATTAATTCGATTGTTTTTTAGTAAACCTTGCTTAAGAGCCTTTCGTACATTCCCCATTCCCCAGTTATAAGCAGCTAAAACCAAATTCCAATCATTGAACTCTTTGTGAAGATAGTTTAAGTACCTAATAGCAGCGCGTGTGGCCTTGATTGCATTCCTTCTATCATCAATACCATGAGAGGATGATAGACCCCAGTCTCTGCCAGTCGAGGGCATAAATTGCCATAAACCTAAGGCATTCTTGGGAGATTTTGCGTTAGGATTATTTCCACTTTCCATCAAAGGCAGCACAACAAGGTCGATAGGTAAACCTTCTTCAACCAACAAGTCTGCATAGAATTTAATTGAAGGTGTTGATGAAAGGATTAGATGTTTGCTATAAAAACTACTTAACTCGTGATTTGGGCCAGCCTGTAACTTAGAACCCGTTATTTCTTGTAAATTTGCTATGTATTCATAGAGCTGCTCGGATGATGCTGTTGATGAATAAATGGTTAAGTATGCTAAAAAAAAATATTTAATCACTATATAGTTGTACCCATTTCGAAGATTGGAGTGTACATTGCAACCAAAATAAAGCCAATAATAACGCCAAGGAATACAATCATTATTGGCTCAAGTAATTGAGAGAATGCATCTACTGAGTCATCAAACTCCTCTTCATAATAAAGAGCTACAGTACCAAGCATTTCATTCAGTTTACCAGTCTCCTCACCAACCTCAATAAATCCGCACATGGTTTCTGGAAAATCTCCAGTTTCACGAAGAGATTTTGAAAAGGGTCTGCCAGAGTAAATTTCACGCTTTACCTTTTCAAGGGAGGTTTGAATCTTCAAGTTAGAGATCGAGTTTTTAACAATTTCTAATGCTTCAACCAAATTAACGCCACCGGCAATAAGGTTTGCAAGAATCATTGCCATTCTTGCCATAATTGAATCACTAACTAATTTACCGAGAACAGGAACTGTCATTATATATTTGTCGAACTTCATCATCAAAGCATCATTAGATGTAAGTATTCCTTTTAAAACCTTAAAAGTTATTATTGCACCAATTCCAAAAGCGACAGCATACGGACTTCGCAGAAAGTCACTGATATTCATGACAATTCTAGTTGCGAAAGGCAGCTCTAAACCTGCATCTGCAAATATTTCAACAAAGACAGGAACGACAAATATCATCATCACCCCAACTACCGAAAAGGCCACAATTAAAAGAATGATGGGGTACATCATCGCACTCTTAATAGCTTTTCTAATTTTAATGGATTTTTCTAATGCGTAAGTAATCCTGTCAAGGAAGGTATCTAAGTTACCACTCGCCTCACCTGCTTTAATAAGGTTGACATACACAACGTCAAATAAATTGGGATGCCTTTCTAAACACTGCGATAATGGAACTCCTGCATTAATTTGCAGCAACAACTCTTCGATTATGGGTGCAAAAGATGGGTTTTCATTTTGAACCTTTAGCATTTCTAGGGCAGGGACGATTGCTAATCCCGCTTTCATCATAGTTGCCATTTTTCTAGTGAAAAGAAGTAATTCTTTATCGGTAATCTTTGCACTGCTTGATTTACGTTCTTTTTTCTTCTTTTTTTCTTTTTCAAGAGGAACTATGGTCGTGACAGTCACACCTTCTTTCCTTAGAAGGTAAATGGCAACCTCTTTATCTTCAGCATCGATCTCACCTTCCGCGAAATTATTTTTATCGAGTCCTTTCCACTTATACTTCATTGACCAATCCTCAATAAACTAATCATCTTTAGGTATTACCCTTAGATACTCCTCAACAGAAACCGTACCATCTAGTAAAAAGCGCTGGCCACTGAGTGAGATTGGCCTAAAACCTTGCTCTATGGCAACTCTTTCCATTTCAGCCTCATTGCTTCCTGCGCTGATAGCTGCTTCTAGTTCGTTGGATATAACCAGCACTTCATGAACACCCATTCTACCAAGGTAGCCAGTGTCCTTACAGGAGGAACAACCCTCCCCCTTCATTAAGTTGGCCTCCGGATCAATGCCATATTCTTCCATGAAGTTTTGTATATCCTTGCTTGTCTTATCTATCGGTATGCTGCAGTTATTACAATTTTTTCTTATTAAACGCTGCGCTACAACCAATGAAAGTGCGCTAGAAACTAAATATGCAGGCAGGCCCATATTAATAAGCCTGCTGACTGCTCCAATAGCACTATTCGTGTGAAGTGTACTTAGGACCAAGTGACCCGTTAACGCTGCTTTTGAGGCAATATCCGCAGTTTCAGCATCACGAATCTCACCAACTAATATAATCTCTGGATCTTGCCTTAAAAATGACCGCAAAGCACTTGCAAAAGTTAAGCCTATATCTTCTCTTACTTGGACTTGTGAAATACCAGACATAGTATATTCCACCGGATCTTCTGCAGTAAGTATATTAACGTCAGGCTTATTAAGATGGTTCATGGCGCCGTACAAAGTGGTGGATTTACCACTACCCGTGGGGCCTGTAACCAAAATCATACCCTGAGGCATACTGATAGATTTAAGAAATTCAGCTTCCTGTTTTTCTGTAAAGCCAAGTGCAGACAATGTTACTGCTAGTGAAGATGAGTTAAGAATACGAATAACAACCCTTTCACCAAGGTTTGTAGGTAGTACAGATATACGGAAATCTACCTCTGTACCATCTTTTGCAATATATGAGATTTTACCATCTTGGGGTAGTCTTCTCTCTGAGATATCAAGGTTAGCAAGAATCTTAATTCTGGCAATAACAGCAGGATAATTAGTTGAAATAAACTTTCTATATTTAGGTTGTGAAGCAAGTGAACCATTACCTCGAAAACGTATTTGTGCAGTTTCTTTAAATATTTCAATATGGACATCACTAACGCCAGTAGAAACCGCTTCTGATAGAATCTCATCACAAACCTGCACTACATCGCCATTTACTTCTGCATCATCCTTTCTCCGTCCGTAAGATTGTTCAGGTTTTGTATTTAAATCTTTAGCTTTAGCTTTTGCTAGAGCCCCAGATAAATCAATCTTAGGCACACTAACTACTTCTTCTTTTTTACCATCACCTTCTCTACGCTTGAGTTTTTCAGCAGATAGTTTAAGTGCATCTAAATCAACGGGCTGCACCTTAGGTTCTTCTTGCTTAGGTTTCTCTAACACTGACAAGGGTATGAGGCTTTCTTCTTTTTCTTTAAGTTTTTCTGAGTCTTTTTTAAGTTTTGATATATCCAATATAGGCTCCACAGGCTTTCTACCACTAACTACATTTTCCATTTGGAGCTCCACCATTTTATTAGTTTGACTAATAGTTTTTTTCGATGAGGACACTTGCTCTCGTTTTAAAAGTTTGGACTTTTCCATTTCGCTTACGGTATGGATATGCTTTTGCGAAATTGATTCAAAAATAATGTCCGGCGGGATGAATTTTGTTGTTATTTTCTTTCCCGTCATCAGGCTTAAATTCTTGAGAGAGTTAAGAGCACTTGGGTGACACATGCCCATAATAATATGATTATTAGGACCATCGCCAAGAGGAACAACTGCATTCTTAAGGCAAAATAGTACTGGGAATTTTTCAACTGTAGGTAATTTAGGCGACGGCTTTGTGTCATATGGAATACCATATTTTTTTGAGAACCCCTGAAGCATTTGCTCAACAGTTATCGCCCCATCTTTAATTAGCAAGTCAAAGACTGTTGTTCCCATATTGGAAGCTTGCTTCTGATGTTTATCGTAAACAGCAGCATCAACCAAACCTAGCTCTTTTATTTGAGCTGAAAGGTCCTGTTTCAAATCACCAATTTGGTCCTTACTCATACCTTTATCTACCTAAAGTACTCTAGGCGCTATGAATATATATAAGTGATCTTTGGTATCCTTATTAGCCCTAGTCTTAAATAAGTTACCAATAATTGGAATGTCCTTGAAAAAGGGGACACCGACATCAGACGTAGACTGAGTGCCTTTAATTATCCCACCAATCATTGCAACTCCTCCGTCTTGTATCAACAGTTTCGTATGAAGTTCTTTTTTGGATATTGGTGGAGGGTTGCTGCCTGACAAAGGTGAATCTTTATTAATTTTAATATCTACATAGACATTTCCGTCAGGAATAATGGATGGAGTTACCTCCATGATTAACGCGGCAGTTTTAAAAGCTGTGGTTGGTGTTGCACCTGCCTGAGCGGCTAATTGGTATGGGATTTCCTGACCATCAGTAATTTTAGCAGTTTCGTTATCAATAATAAATAGCTTCGGATTAGATACAATCTTTATTAGACTTTCAGACTGCATCGCTTCAAGCTCTATTCTTAAGTCGGTTGTTTTGCCAGAGAAAGTACCTACTATCCCACCAGCTGCGCCTGCTATCGAATTTGAAGCAATAGTACCGCCCGCTGAGGCAGTTGAGATAGTCCCTAATGCTGTTGGCGAGGTTCCGCCAGATCCGGCTATTGCAATTCTATCCAGCTCTCCATGATTAGCAGTTTTGGCAAACAGACTTACACGCGAACCAATCGCCTCTTCAAACCCATCGGACGCTTCGATAATAAAGACTTCTATCATTACTTGCTTAGTCGGCTTATCTAAGTTGTCGATTGTTTTCTTAATCCATTCAATATCAGAATCTGTAGCCTGTACAATAAGTGAGTTTGTTCTAGCATCAATCACAAAGGTTGCTCTTTGCTCAAC
>Ga0209710_1002793_pt1 | contig 12036 bp, 8 predicted proteins | sample ArcticOcean_MG_C_5_FD_187436 | JGI IMG/M metagenome (GOLD analysis project Ga0209710, IMG submission 187436) | Marine microbial communities from western Arctic Ocean - ArcticOcean_MG_CB4_138 (SPAdes) (version 2) | ecosystem: Environmental > Aquatic > Marine > Oceanic | place: Arctic Ocean: Canada...
TCTTAGCAAGCAATCTAAAAGCGACGCTAGAAAAACCATGCAAAGCAGTTAAATGCATCTGGTAAAGCATTAAATACATTATTTTAGCAAGTAAGCCTTCAATAAACATAGTCCCACCTAAAAGTGAACCCATTAGATTGCCAACAGTTGAATATTTTCCTAAGTTAACTAAAGAACCATAATCCTTGTAAACATAAACAGGTAAAAAATTTTCTTTCCCAGAAACAACTCTCTTCATACTTTTTAACAATAGAGATGCTTGTTGGTGGGCTGCTTGAGCTCTTGGAGGTACAAATTCAATTGAGCCTGGCTTTACTAAACATTCAGCACAATCTCCAAAAGCGAAAATATTTTTATCTTTAGTTGTCTGAAGGTTTGAATTAACTTTTAATTGATTAATAAAATTTGTTTCTAGCCCAGCAATATTTTTCAAAAAATTAGGCGCTTTTATACCGGCCGCCCAAACAACTAATGAAGACAATATACTTTTACCACTATGCGTTGTTATACCTAAATTAGTAACTTCGGTTACCTTCTCCCCTAAGTGCAAGTTAATATTTAATTTTTCAAGTTCGAATCTAACGGAGTCACTAATTCTTTCTGGAAGTGCAGGTAATAATTTTTGACTTGCTTCAATTAAATGAATTTTTATATCACGATCGGGGTTAATATTATCAAGACCATAAGCAGCCATTTCTCTTGTAGCTTTATGGAGCTCTGCAGCTAACTCAACACCAGTAGCCCCAGCACCAACAATGACCACTTCTAACTGTCCTTTCGTAAGCGGTTTTGATTGAGTTTGAGCTTTAAGAATAGCCTTATGAAGCTTACTATGAAAACGTTCAGCTTGATTCAAAGTATCCAATGCAATTGTATGATCTGCAGCTCCCTTGATTCCAAAATCATTAATAGTGCTGCCAATCGATAGAATTAAAGTATCGTACTTAAAGATTCTTCTTGGAATAATTTCAGATCCATCGCTATCTAAAAAAGGCTCTAGTGTAATTTCTTTTTTATTCCTATCTAAACCGTCCATTTTTCCTAACCTGAACTTAAAATTATGCCAATGTGCTTGCGCTAAATAATCTAATTGATCTTTATCAGGATTGAGACTTCCTGCAGCAATTTCATGCAGCAAAGGCTTCCAAACATGTGTTTTTTTTGCATCGATTAGAACAATCTCTGCTTTCTCCTTCTTCCCTAAACTATCGCCGAGTTTCGTTGCTAACTCTAACCCACCTGCACCGCCACCAACAATTACAATTTTATGCAATTTAATATCCAAAAAAAAGTTAAAAAAAACGACTGAGTGATTATATCTCAGTCGTTTCTTTCAAATATTACTGATTTGTAACTTAAATTACTTACAGACCTTCGTTACCAGTTATTCCTTTACCATTGGTTCTTACCCAAGCAATCGTTTTTAATAATTCGTCTAAAGTCATACCGTCATCTTCAGCCATAACGCCAAAACCTTTACCACCCATTCCGCCATTTGTTCCCCACCATAAAGTCTCTATCATGCCTTTATTTGAGGCATTTTTAGGATATCGAAACGTAGGGCCAACTAACCCAGGGCCAACTTGACCTTTTGCTGTTGGGCCATGACATTGTGTACATGACCAATAACCAAATCGTTTCTTGCCACGTTTTTCAGCTTTAGCATCTCCAACATAAATATTCTTACCTGTCTTTAGAAATTCTATTTCAGCTTTCGTCTTTACATTATCTTTTTTCTTAGTATCGCCAAACCCTTTTGGATTTGTTATTTTAAACTCAGAACCATCTGTTGTTTTTTTTAATACTATATCTGCCTGAGCAGTTGCTCCAAAACCAATAAAGGCCCCAAGCATAGTTGTAACTATTGCTTTCTTTAACGACATACTGACTCCTAATTAAGTTAATACGGTTTCTAGTGTGAACTAGAAATTTTATTATCTCCCATAAATATAAGTTTACTTATTTCTTACTTAATTGTCACCCTTTTGCAATAAGAATTAATTAAGGCACCTTAAAGTTGCCTTAATTAAATAAGTTTACTATGAATTATTTTCCCTGATGTCTTTTGTACCCATCAAGACGATCTTCATAAACTGGCTCTATTACAGGGATGCCATAATCGCTCAGTATTTTTTGAATCTTATCTTTATTTCTGTCTAACGCGGCCTCAATCATATCCCTGCGTGCATCGTCTTTTTTCCTTACACCTACTGAAATATTCCAATAAGTCTTCCCAGTTAAACTGGTGTCTTCATTAGCATATTCTGGGATTGGAACTACTACTAGGTCAGCTTTTGCTTTTTTGGCATAATATCCACCGATTGGTCCCCATGCAATAACGACATCTGTATCCCCATTCACCATATCATTAACAATTTTTCCTGGAGACTCCCTTAAGTTTCTTTGTATTCTGTATGGCTTTGCATTAATCATAAGGTTGTTTGCATCTAACGCTACAGTTACTGGGCTTTTATCATGAACACCAATAATTGCTTTCCTGAGGTCTGGTGAGTTCCAGTCTTTTATGTCATAGCCACTGTCTTTACGATAAATCCAAACATGTCCTGCACGATAATAAGGCTTAGTTGTATTTACCGCGTCATACGTTGTATTTGTTCCAATAATTACATCACAACGCATTGCCTTTAAAGTATTTCTTATGAAACCAAAGCGATCATGCCAGTATTGGTAAGATAAGTCTTTTCCTAAGTCAGCAGCAAGTAACTCTGCTATTTTATTCTCAAAACCTTCACCCCTATCATTCGAGTAAGGCAGGTTATCTTGATCAGCACACACCTTAAATTCATTTTCTTTAGGTATTCTGGCTGGTTCTCCTGGTTTTCCCAGATTTGCATTCACAGAAATATCATCTGCTGCGTAAGACGGTAAATTCATAACCACTAAAAGTGAAGTTATTAATAATTTTTTTAACATAATGGTTCCTTATTTATAATTGATTTGATTATACATTTAATGCAATTAGATTCTCTAATGATAATCCCTAATCTATCTATACAACCCATGCAAAAATATAAAAAAAAACACCCTACCGAAGTAGGGTGTTTTTAAGACTAACTAAACTGTAATTAGTTCTATAAATTCACTAGGAATTATAGGCTAAATACTGTTAATGCACCGCCACCAGGAGCAGCGTTGTATTTTGTTAGTTCTTTATAACCACCAGCAGCACCAAGTGCGTCTGTGTCATTTGTAAGACCAAGATTCATTGCAACTCCAGCCCAACCACCGATGCCTGATAGGACACCAACGTGTTGTTTACCTTTGTGTGCATATGTGAATGCATTACCAATCACACCTGAACCAACTTGGAATTTCCAAAGTTCTTTACCGCTTTTCGCGTCAAGAGCTTTGAACCAACGATCTAAAGTACCGTAGAAAACTAAGTCTGAAGCAGTAGTTAAAGCACCACCCCAAGCAGAGAATTTCTCTTTGTTGTACCAAACTTTTTTGTTAGTCATTGGATCATAAGCAGCAAAACCGCCCATTACGCCATCAGGACCAGCAAACATAGTTAAAGTAGCACCAACCCAAGGTTGACCAGCAACATACTTAGACTCAACTGGTTCGTATGTCATACATACGTGGTTAAGTGGTGAGTACATTAAGCCAGTTTTAGGTGAGTACGCAGCAGGCTGTTGATCTTTAGTACCAAGAGCAGCTGGACATGTACCTTTAGTGTTGTAATCTTGGTGAGTAGAATGCTCAGCAAGTTTGTTAGGTATACCAGATTCCATATCGACATCTGTAGCCCAATTAACAAACGGATGTACTTTCTCAGCAGCAACTAAAGTACCTGTAGCTGCAACCCAAGTGTAAGCAAAACCATTTCTGTCATGATGCCATGCATATGTTTTTCCACCTTTGTCAAACAAGATAACTTCGTTAATACCGTCATAATCCCATTCGTCATGTGGAGTCATTTGCATGCCCCAACGAGCCATACCTGTATCTAAATCACGAGCAAAAACAGTCATAGACCATTTGTTGTCACCTGGACGTACGTCTGGGTTCCAAACTGATGGATTACCTGTACCGTAGTACACTAAGTTTGTTTTTGCATCATACGGCCACCAGCCCCAAGTAGAGCCACCACCATGTTGCCAACCATCTTTAACAGCTTGAGGTTTCAACCATGTTTTAAGACCTAAATCCGCAACGCCACCTTGAAGTTGGCTATTTGGAATCTTTTTGAAAGAACCGCCTTGCTTATTCCCACCATTAACATCTTCATAAGAAGATAGGTTTGAATAAAGAGGTGTATCTTTATTAAAGTCAGCACCGATTAAAACATCTGCATCAGAACCTGTACTCATAGCTTTCCAAGCTAAAGAACCGTCTTCAATGTTATAAGCTGCAATAAAGCAACGAACACCAAATTCAGCACCTGAACAACCAGTAAGTACTTTATCTTTAATTACGTGAGGTGCGTTAGTGTTTGTAGCTCCAACTTTAGGATCTGTATTTGATACATCCCAAACTTTAGCGCCAGTTTTAGCGTCAAGCGCTACTAACATACCGTCGTTTTGTTGTAAGAAGATTTTACCATTACCATAACCAAGACCACGATTAACGTTATCGCAACATAGAACTGCTTGAACGCTAGGATCCTGTTTAGGGAAGTAAGACCATACAACTTTTTGGTTATTGTTAAGATCTAAAGCATATACATTATTTGGAAATGCTGTATGTACATAAAGCATGTTACCAATAATAAGCGGTGAACCTTCATGTCCACGGTTTACACCAGTAGATAGAGTCCATGCTGCTTTAAGGTTTTTAACGTTACCTTTGTTGATTTGAGAAAGCTTAGAGTAAGCTTGGTTATCGTGCTGACCACGTGGGTGAGCCCAATTACTTGAATCGCTCATAGCTTTTTCTTGGTCAGCTGCAGCTGAAGCAACCATTGGCATAGCCAATGCAGCAGCAGTTACAAATCCAAGTGCTAGTTTGATTTTATTTAATTGCATTTTTTAAATCTCCATAGTTTTAACTAAGGGTTTTAAGAAAAGCAAACACTTCTCTTATCTTCGAGAAACAGTGTTTCAAATAAATAAGAAATTTGTTTACTTGTAGTACTGATAAATTCAGCACTTGAGAAAGACTTTATACCTCTAAAAATTGAATTGCAACAGTTTTGTTACAAATTTATTACATTTACTGATTTATTTTACTTATCAAGATATTAGGTTAATTAGAGTAAAAAAGTTTGATAGAATTAAAGTCTTAACTTTATTTACGAGTTGCCTTATACAAACCAAGGACCAAATCATAATATGTCAGAATTTAGCCAAAAAACACTGTTTCCTGAAATAGAACCATACAATACAACACATATAAAGTGTGGTGATATACATAATGTCTATGTTGAGGAATCTGGAAATCCTAATGGGCAGCCAATCTTATTTTTACATGGTGGCCCTGGAGGCGGTTGTGGTGAAAAACAAAGGCGATTTTTTGACCCAAAACATTATCGTATTGTACTATTCGATCAAAGAGGGTGCGGTAAAAGTGAGCCCCTAGGAGAAACAACTCAAAATACTACAGATGACCTTATTGATGATATTGAAACAATTAGGAAACATTTAGATATTTCTAAATGGATTATTTTTGGTGGGTCATGGGGAAGCACATTAGCATTAGCCTATGCGATTCAAAAACCAGGGTTAATCGCTGGCTTAATACTTAGAGGCATTTTTTTAAGTCGAACGAAAGAACTTGAATGGTTCTTAAATGAGGTAAATCAGTTTTTTCCTGAGCTTCATCAAAATTTGCTTAGCCACCAAAAAAACATCCACAACAAAAATTTAGTAGAGAGATATACCGAATTAGTTTTTAATGAGCAAAATAAAAAATCTGCAAAAGAAGCGGCTATCTCGTGGAATCATTTTGAAGGTAGCATTTTAAAATTAATACCTGAACATTCAAAAGAAAACTCAGGGTCAATAGATGAAGACTTTGAGCTTGCAAGAGCAAAAGTACAACTACATTATATAATTAATAAATGCTTCATTGATGGCGATCATATTCTTAGCGAGTCAGCTACTTACTTAAATGAAATACCAGTAATAATTGTTCAAGGTCGATACGATATGGTTTGTCCACCAAAAACAGCATTTGAGCTACATCAAAAATTACCACAAAGTGAGTTAATAATGATTCCAGATGCCGGACATTCTGCCTCAGAAGCTGGAACCCTATCGGCTCTAATTTATGCTACCGAGAAATTTAAAGCCCTTTAATGAAATTTACTTATCTTTGGCTCATACACCTATTTAAATCTTTAAAAAGGTATCGGAGGGCTACTTACTTCACTCTAATGGAATTATTTGATGGATGCCATCGGCATAATTTTATGGCCTTAAATGCTTCAATATCTTTTTTTACTCTATTTGCAATGGTACCGCTAATACTTTTGATTTTTTTCTTTCTCAGTCAATGGTTAACAAACTCAGCCTTTGCTTTAGCAGAGCTTGAAACAGTCACCTCACATCTTCTCCCTCAAATAAACCATAAACTGATGAGGGAGGTTATCAATTTTTCATCCTCGGAGTTAGGGTGGGGAATTTTTTTAATTATTATTTTATTTTTAGCTGCCACTCCCTTAACCGCCTCCCTAAGGTCAAGCTTCATAGTTATCCTTGGTTTAGCTAAAAGTAAAACATTCTTTAAAAATAAATTTAAAGATATTTTTGCCGTTCTAGCAATCATGATTTTATTTTGTGCCTATATCTTTATCAATATATACCTAACTAAAGCTACTACTTATCTTGATGGCTATATCCCAGTTATCGAAGTAAGTTTTCTTGCATCGTTTTTATCGTTTATAACTATGATCATAGTTATTACAGGATTTTTTCAGTTTTATATGCCTATAAAAATTAAAAAAAGATACCTAATAATTGGGAGCATATTAACAACTGTATGTTGGTATTTTCTAATTAATGCATTTGATTTCTTTATAAGTATGAGTCAGTCATATGGACTTTTCTACGGTAGCTTAAGGAATTTATTTATCTCACTAATATGGCTATATTTAAATACTGGTGCGCTCCTGATTGGCGCAGAACTTATTGCTGCACTTCATAAGCAAGATTTATTATTATTAAAACAAATTTTTATCATCAAAAATATTCATCGTCATCCGATCATCAAAGATTTAATGAGAATTTATGGGAGCAAGTACAAAAAAGAGAAAGTTATTTTTAGCGCTGGAGAGCAAGATTTTAAATTGTACTTTGTTATTGAAGGGGAAGTTACTATATTAAAAAATAATAAAATTATAGAAATAATTCAAGCAGGTGAGTACTTTGGAGAAGACTCTCTGTTAAGTAAGCTTCCAAGGGTGAGTAAAGCAATCGTCTCCTCAGATTGGAGTCGAATCATCACTGCTAATGAACTTCATATTAAAAAAATATTGACTGAAGATCCCGAGGTGGCAATGAGGTTCTTAAATCACTTAGCAAAAACAGTGCGCTCATTGTAAAGAAGGTCTTAAATCAAAGGCTATACAAATTCTTTCTTCTTTAGAGTCAAATGGAATGGTTCGATGAAAAACTGATGAAGGAAAGAAGATAACATCTCCATCTTCTGGAAGAATAGTTTTTTTTGGAAATCCTTGATGCAACTTAGGGTAATCATCTCCGTCGGTACTTAATTCTATTGCCCCTTCATTTCTATTTTTGGTTTTTTTTGGAATTGATAAATATACCGCCCCGCTTAACCACCCATCTTCATGGATGTGGGAAGTTAAATGCCCGCCTGACTGCATCCTAACAAACCACGAACTACTGAAATCATAGTTTTTGGGAAATGAATTTATAAACTCACAATGCTTACCCTTATGTTTATCATAATATTTTTTTATTATCTTCTTCAATACAATCTCCAGCGTCCTAAAAGAAGCCTCTGATCTTTTGAATAAATTTCCAGAAGATTGGGTGCCAGAAAACAATCGACTTTGCTTTCGCTCTGCTATTTCTGAAGTTTTGATATCATAAAGAAGTTGATTTTTTAATTTTTCATCTTCGGCCAATAACTCTTCAACTTTTTCATGCGCAACTAGCTCCAATGGATTTGGGCAAAAATTATAATTATCTTTAATTTTAAAATTTTGAGAGTAGTGCTTTGATAATGTTGCAAGAAAAGGCGAACAGTTTTTCTTTTTAATTACTACCGATAATTTTTCTTTAAACTCATTAAACTTTTCTAGTTTATACATACAATATAAAACGCGCTCTTCCCAATCCTCAAAACCTGAGGCTTCAAAGTACTTAATTGCATCATCAAATTCTTTATTATCATAAAGAAAAATTGCTAACTGATAATTGGCCCTAGGATGACTTGGGTTAACTTTTACAGCCATTCTTAAAAATTGATTAGCCTCTTCAATTTTCCCTTCATGCCAAAGTGCATCGCCTAAGTCAGAATAAAATTCAGCCTCGCCAGATCCAATCTCAATTGCTCGCCTGTAATATTTAATCGCCAGCGATAAATTTCCTTGATTTCTATAAGCACATGCTAGATTATAATTACCCCTTCCATCCTCATGTACAGATAAAGATTGTATAAATAATTCAATTGCTTGATCGAGGTCCCCCTGTAATTGCTTGATAGTTCCTATATTTGCTATTGCTTCATAAAAACCAGGTTGAATATTTACTGCTTTCTCATAAGCGTCAATTGCTTCTTTATTTTTATTTTGGCTTTGTAAGACAATTCCTAAGTTAAAAAATGCTTCTACAAAATTTGGTTTAATCTTAATTGCTTTTTTATAATAAATTACTGCATCATCACTTTTTTTCAAAGCATAAAGCATTGCCCCTAAATTTAAATTTAATTCAGGTATTTCTGGATTAATAGTTAGAGCAGATTTATAAGCTAATGCTGCTTCAGAAAATAACCCCAATTTTTCAAGACTTACTCCTAAAATATTATGTAAAATAATTTCTTCTGGGTGATCTTTAATTAAAGATTGAGCTTTCTGAATGACATCCTTGTCACTTCCATTTTGATGGAGGGAAAGAAGCTTCTGAACTTCGTTTTGTGACAACGCTTTCATTAAATATTCCTTGTTACCTATATTTTTAATAAATTTTAATAAGCTAAATGACGTTAAAAAAAAAACAAGTTAGCTTAGCAATGGTAAAATACTACTATATTTTTAACAATAAACTTGAAAGTCAATAAAACATGTTGAATCCTACAGCTATAGAGCTCATTGCTGCAGCTTTATTTTTAACTGCAATTATTCATACTTTTTCAACTAAATATTTTGAGCATCTTGCACACTCAAACCCCAAGTACTCAGGGTTACTTCACTTCCTAGGGGAAATAGAAGTTGTATTCGGTTTTTGGGCGATGATTCTCGTATTATTTATGTTTTCCATTGACGGAAAAGATCAGGCCGTTGATTTTGTTCAATCTAGAAACTTTACAGAGCCTATGTTTGTTTTTGTCATTATGGTTATTGCAGGAACCCGTCCTATTTTAATTCTTTCGGAAAAAATAGTTTTATTTTTTTCCAGGCTTTTGCCAATTAAAAAAGAGGTAGCAATTTATGCGCTGCTATTAAGTCTAGTACCTCTCTTAGGTTCTTTTATTACTGAGCCAGCTGCTATGACCCTTGCAGCTATGCTGTTAGGCAGAAATTACTTTGGCAAGGAAGTCAGTAATAAATTCAAATATGCAACGCTGGGAGTCTTATTTGTCAATATATCTATCGGTGGGACATTAACACCTTTCGCAGCTCCGCCAGTTCTAATGGTCAGCAATACTTGGAATTGGGATTTATGGTTTATGATTTCAAATTTTGGTTGGCGATCTGCAATTGCAGTGCTTATAAATACGATAGGTATTGTATTTATTTTTAAAGAAAACTTAAATAAAATAACCTTCAACGCAAGTAGTAAAGAAAACATGCCATTTCCAATTATTTTTATACACCTTATTTTCTTGTTTGGCGTCGTATATTTTGCTCATTATGCTGCATTCTTTATGTCTCTCTTTTTGTTTTTTCTTGGGTTTACCTCTGCCTATAAAAAGTATCAAAATGAACTCATTTTAAAAGAAGCTCTCCTGGTTGCTTTCTTTCTTGCGGGACTAGTTGTTTTGGGTTCTATGCAAGCATGGTGGCTAAAACCAGTTCTCCTCTCAATGAATTCATCAGAGGTTTTCTACGGGGCTACTATATTGACTGCCTTTACAGATAATGCCGCACTTACATACTTAGGCTCTTTAGTTGAAGGATTAAGTGATGAATTTAAGATTGCTCTAGTAGCTGGGGCTGTAACAGGTGGAGGCCTTACCGTAATAGCAAATGCCCCCAATCCAGCTGGAATATCAATCTTAAGCAAATATTTTTCTGAAAAAAGTGTTAACCCACTAGGCCTCTTAATTGCTGCCATCCCACCAACTTTAGTAGCTGTTATTTTATTTAGGTTTATATAAAGAATGAATAAGCAAACTTCCTATAATTTTAATGCTCTTATAAAAAAAAGAAAATTACTTAAACTATCAATTGAAACAGTCTCTAAAGAGTTAATTCTGAGTGTTGATCAAATTAAATCCCTGGAATCTAATTCGCAAAAAGGTTTTGCTGCCCCCCATTTCCAACTCTTGTCTCTCAAAAAATATGCTGCATTCTTGGATATTGATATTGATTTAAATACCGATTCGGATGTGAGCTTAAATGGTGATTTAATTCTGGATAATTCCTCAATTATTATTGAGGAAAATTTATTCCTTAAAAAAATAATTAAGATACGAAGTAAATACATCCTACCTATAATTTTATTAACCATTGTTATAATTTATTATTCAGTAGTTTTTTTGTCAGGCAATCTAAATGGCGACGAAGAAAATACTTTAATAACTATTAACCGTGATGATGCTGAAATTATAGGAAGTCAGATTGATAAGCTCTCGTCTACTGATGGACCAATATTAGTTAACTCCTTAAGTAAGGCTCCTTCTCCTCCTCTGAAAAAAAAGTCTTTGGTAACCACAAAAATAGAAGTCCCTAATACTACAATTGATTTCTTATGTACTATTAAGTCAACAAAAACAAAAACATTTTCCACCCGATTACCTGAGAAGCCGGCCACTTATTTTCATATTATTTCTCTTGATAAGCAAACCATATGTACTATAGATTCCGATAATAATTTTCAACAGTATGAAATTGAAGCAGGAGAAAAGCTTACTCATAAAGGAAAAGCTCCGTTTAAAATTCAGTTAAATCCAAATATTAGTGAGCTGTATTTTGAGGGCTGGAAAGTTCATCTTCAAGTAAATGACAATTTTATTCAACTAAAGCCTACTCTTTAAATTTATCACCTTGCAACTATTAATTCTTTCCACGAACTTGTAAATGCAGGGCTTTTTCTTAATTGCTTCATCCCCCAAATTGGTTTTATCGGTTGCATCGCTGACCGAACACTCGATTTATCAAATTTACAGTTAATCTCATCTATAACTTTAGTGAGCTTAAAATCTTTATCACTTTCACTAGCCCAAAGATTCTCTTGTTTATTCGTAGCACTTTCTAACCCCATTAATAAAACTCCACATTTCGTATAATCAATATTTGATCTAAATATAGATCGCAAAGCAAATAATGCACTTGGTAAAATTAAATGATTGCTGCTTGATGGAACTGGTAAGTTAATCTTTATACTATTTGCGTAATAATTAGTACCCTTATTAAAACGACTGCTATTAATAAAAATGCCCACACTACTTGCGATTGTATTTTGCTTTCGAGCCCTGAATGATGCTCGTGTCGTAAAGGTTGTAACAGCTTCACTCATTTCTTTTAATGTACTTACAGAATGCCCAAAACTTCTAGACACAATTATTTCTCTTTTAATTGCAGGCTTGTGTGTTATCGGAAAGCAAGAGACTTGGTTAAGCTCATAAACTATTTTCTCTATATTAATATTAAATAAATCTTTAATATATTTTTTTTCAGCTAGCTTTAAACCAAGTGCTGAATTTATATCTAGAGCGTTAAGCTTA
>Ga0209710_1002795_pt1 | contig 12034 bp, 12 predicted proteins | sample ArcticOcean_MG_C_5_FD_187436 | JGI IMG/M metagenome (GOLD analysis project Ga0209710, IMG submission 187436) | Marine microbial communities from western Arctic Ocean - ArcticOcean_MG_CB4_138 (SPAdes) (version 2) | ecosystem: Environmental > Aquatic > Marine > Oceanic | place: Arctic Ocean...
TGGACTAAAGCCAATTCAGATAAAATTGCTCCCATTATTGCAGTACCTACTACTGCAGGCACTGGTTCTGAAACTGGCAGAGCGTCAGTAATATTAAATCAAGAAACAGGTGTGAAAAATATTATTTTTCATCCAAAATTTTTACCATCAATAGTTATTTTAGATCCAGTTTTAACAGTTGGTTTACCATCAAAAATGACTGCAGCAACTGGAATGGATGCACTAGCACACAATTTAGAAGCTTATTGTGCACCAGGTTATCATCCAATGGCAGATGGAATTGCTTTAGAAGGAATGAGATTGATTAATAAGTGGCTATTAGAAGCTGTTAACAATGGATCTAATATTGAAGCAAGAATGAATATGTTAACTGCAGCCAGTATGGGCTCAACTGCATTTCAAAAAGGCTTAGGTGCAATTCACTCTCTAAGTCACCCTGTTAATGCATTAAATAATATTCATCACGGCTTATCTAATGCAATATTTATGCCTTACGTATTAACTTTTAACAAAGACGTTATCGAAGAGAAGATAATTAAGGTTTGTGATTACTTAGAACTTAAAGATAGATCTTTTGATGGTTTTGTTAGTTGGGTTTTAGATTTAAGAAAAAAACTAGATATGCCTTATAAATTATCAGAAGTGATTGATGAAAAAGATTTTGATCTTGATAGATTATCAAAAATGGCCTTAGCTGATCCATCTACTGGAGGAAATCCAAAAAAATTATCTATAGATGATATGAAGATAATGTACCAGCACAGTATGACGGGTGAATTGTTTAAATGAGTGATTTAAATATTTTAATTGTTGAAGGAAATATTAGAGAAGATAGTGAGTTTTTTATTAAAGCAGCGGGTGCTTCTGCAGCAGATAACTTAAAAAATTTAATTTTAAAAATAGAACCATCTGCAATTACAGAAATCATAAATCCTGGTCATGATGATGAGACAACGAATGCTCTAAAAAATATGAGTAAATAATATAATGGCATTGTCTTTACTGGAGGTGCAATGAGAATAAATGATATGACAGATGTCATCAAGAAACATATTAATTTTGCATCTAATTGTTTTACTCAAAAAAAGAAGATTTTAGCAATTTGTTGGGGGTTACAAGTCTGCTCAGTAGCAGCTGGGGGTAAAGTAAACCTTGGAAAAAAAGGTGCTCACATTGGAATTGCATCAGATGTAATTATTAACAATGAAGGTGAAAAACACTTTATATACAAAGATAAAAAAAAAATTTTTACTTCACCAGCATTCAATTTTGACGAAGTAAGTGAATTGCCAAAAAATACTACTCTTTTATCAAGTGACAAAGTTAACAATGTAATGGGTGTTAGCTTTAATGCAGAAAGCTCAGAAATTATTGGCTTACAATACCATCCTGATTATGAATATCTTCAGATGCTCAATCTTATTGATGGTCGTAAAGAGCGACTATTTATAAATAAAAATTTTTTAAATGAAGAAGAGTATCAAAGCCACATCGCATATATAAAATCTGAAAATGAATTATTGAATTTCAGTGATAGAACATGTGAAATTAGAAATTGGCTTAATTATATAAGTAACTAATTTTAAAATAGACCTTCAATTTCACCATCTTTATTTAGCTTAATAGAGTCTGCCGCTGGAACTCTTGGTAGTCCAGGCATAGTCATAACTGCTCCACAGACAACTACTATAAACTCTGCTCCTGAAGAAAGTTTAATTTCTCTAATTGGTAAAGCATGACCTGTTGGTGCACCTTTTAAGCTTGGGTCTGTTGAAAAGCTGTATTGAGTTTTTGCAATACAAATTGGGAAATCTCCATAACCCCCATCTTCAAAGCTTTTTAATTGATCTCTAATTTTAGTATCAGCAATAACCTCATCTGCTCTATAAATTTCTTTTGCAATTGTTTCTATTTTTTTAAATAGAGGAGTTTTACTTTCATATAAGAATTTGAATTCATCCCCATTTTTCTCACATAATTCAGCAACATGGCTTGCAAGTTCTTTGGTACCTTCACCACCATTTGCCCAATGAGTACAAAGACTTGCTTTAACTCCAATACTTTCACAAAATTCTATCAAAGCTTTTACTTCATTATCTGTATCTTTAATAAAATGATTAACGGCAACAGCAACAGGTAAACCAAATTTTTTAACATTTTCCACGTGTCTTTGAAGATTGACCAAGCCTTTTTTTAAAGCTGCAACATTTTCTGTTTTAAGCTCATCTTTAGCTACACCACCATGCATTTTTAATGCTCTTATAGTTGCAACAATCACAACACAACTTGGTTTTAAATCTGACTTTCTGCATTTAATATCAAGAAATTTTTCAGCACCTAAGTCAGCACCGAATCCTGCTTCAGTAACAACATAGTCAGCAAGTTTCAGCCCAGTCTTTGTTGCAATTACAGAATTACAACCATGTGCAATATTAGCAAAAGGCCCACCATGAATAATTGCAGGATTGTTTTCTAAAGTTTGAGTAACATTAGGTCTAATTGCATCCTTTAATAATACAGTCATTGGACCTTGTGCTTTTAAGTCCTTAGCATAAACAGGTTTTTTATTTCTAGTATAGGCAATTGTAATATTTCCAATTCTTTTTTCTAAATCTTCTAAATCATTTGATAAGCAAAAGATTGCCATGATTTCAGATGCAACAGTTATATCAAAACCATCTTCTCTTGGAAAACCATTTGCAACTCCACCTAAGTTTATATTTATAGATCTTAAAGAACGATCGTTCATATCCATTACTCTTTTCCATGTAATTCTTCTAACATCTATATCTAATTTATTTCCCCAATAGATATGATTATCAATTAAAGCTGATAATAAATTATGAGCAGAAGTTATTGCGTGAAAATCTCCAGTAAAGTGTAAATTAATCTGTTCCATTGGAACAACTTGAGCATAACCACCACCGGCAGCACCACCTTTCATTCCAAAAGACGGTCCTAGACTTGGTTCTCTTAAGCAAACAATAGATTTTTTTCCAATTTTATTTAACCCATCACTCAAACCAACAGAGGTTGTAGTTTTACCTTCACCAGCTGGCGTAGGAGTGATTGCAGTTACTAAAATAAGTTTTCCGTCAGGTTTATCCTTTAAAGTGTCTAAATATTCTAGGTTAATTTTTGCAATATGTCTGCCCATAGGGCTGAACGCAGTACTTTCATCTGGTACATTTATCTTCGATAAGATCTCATTTATAGGTTGCATTTTAGCTTCTCTAGCAATCTGAATATCCGACTTAACTTCGCTCATTAAAACTCCTATAAATTAAATTTCTTTGAAGAATTACTATCTTCTTTTATGAATTTTTGAAACTTATAAAAATTATATATAAAAATAATAATAACTATTTATATTCTTTTAGATAAAATTAATTAATGCAAAAATATTCAATATTTAACTTAATAAAAAATGCCTTCTCTGGTCATCAAAAATGGGACCTAGCCTGGAAAGACGCTACTCCAAAAAAAGAATATGACGTTGTTATAATTGGTGGTGGAGGCCATGGGCTAGCTACCGCATATTATCTAGCAAAAGAACATAACATTACCAATGTAGCTATTATTGAAAAAGGATGGCTTGGTGGTGGAAATATGGGAAGAAATACCACGATTATTAGATCAAACTATATGCATGATGACAATGCTTTGTTCAGTGAGTTTGGAATGGATCTATGGAGAAAGATGAGCCAGGATTTAAATTACAATGTAATGTTTTCTCCAAGAGGAATAATTAATCTTGCACACTCAGATGCCCAAATGAATGTTTTTGCAAGAAGAGGAAACTCAATGCGCCTAAATGGCATTGATGCAATTCTTTTAAATAGAGAAGAAGTAAAAGAAATTATTCCAATGGCAGATTTTTCAGACAATGTAAGATTTCCTATATTTGGTGGATTAATGCAACCAAGTGCAGGAACGGCTAGGCATGATGCTGTTGCATGGGGTTATGCTCGTCAAGCAGATTCAATGGGTGTAGATATAATTCAAAATTGTGAGGTAACAGGTTTTGATGTTGTGGGTGGAAAAATTCAAGGAGTGAGGACTTCACGAGGAGATATTAAAGTTAAGAAAATTGGTTTATGTGTTGCAGGTAGCACAAATATTTTAGCTGAAAAACTAAATATGACAATACCGGTAGAAACTCATCTTCTTCAGGCGTGCGTTACAGAACCTGTAAAGCCTGTGTTAGATAGTGTGGTTACTTTTGGGGCAGGACATTTTTATATTAGTCAATCTGATAAAGGTGAAATGGTAATGGGAGGTGATCTAGATGGATACAATAGTTATGCTCAAAGAGGAAACCTACCTACACTTCAACATGTTTTAACAGAAGGAATTGCAATGATGCCGTTTCTTAGTAAATTAAAAATGCTTAGAACTTGGGGTGGGATAATGGATATGTCTATGGATGGTTCGCCCATAATAGATAAAACTCATATTGAAGGATTATATCTAAACTGTGGATGGTGTTATGGTGGGTTTAAAGCAACACCGGCATCGGGATGGACATTTGCTCATACAATTGCTCAAGATAGAGTTCATAAATTAAATGAAGGTTATAGTTTAAGTAGATTTAATACAGGTCACTTACTAGATGAAAAAGGACTTGGAACTAAAACATGGATTTCATAAATGCTTCATATTAAATGCCCCCACTGTGGAATGAGATCTCAAAATGAATTCTCATATGGTGGTGATGCAACTATCAAAAGACCAGAACTTAATAAGGAAGTTTCAGATCAAGATTGGGATAACTTCGTCTATAATAGAAAAAGTCTAAGAGGAAAACATAAGGAGTTATGGCAGCATATATCAGGATGTAGACAGTGGATTAAAGTAGAAAGAGACACAGCAACTCACGAAATATTTAAAACAGTTAAAGCTTACGAAGATATCTAGTATGACTCAAAATTATAGACTAGACAACATTGGATTAATAAATAGAGATAAAAAGTTATCGTTTAAGTTTAATGGAAAAAATTACTTTGGTTATGAAGGTGATACCTTAGCATCTGCACTGCTTGCTAATGGAGTTCATTTAATTGGAAGAAGCTTTAAATATCACAGGCCTAGGGGTTTTTTCGGTGCTGGCGTTGATGAACCTTATGCCATTGTTCAATTATATAGAAATAATGAGACAGAACCTAATGTAAAAACTACTGAACAAGAGCTTTTTGAGGGATTAGAAGCAACCAGTGTTAATTGTTGGCCAAGTGTTAATTTTGACATTGGTGCTATCAATAATTTTTTAAAAGTATTTCTTCCAGCTGGATTTTATTACAAGACATTTATGTGGCCAAAAAGTTTTTGGTATAAAGTTTATGAACCATTTATTAGGAAAGCAGCTGGTCTTGGTGTTGCATCAATTAAACATGATAAAGAAAGATACGAACATAAGTATGAATATTGTGATTTATTAATTGCAGGATCTGGTCCATCAGGTTTGGCCAGTGCATATGCTGCAGCTAAAAATGGAGCAAGAGTAATATTAGCAGAAGATAAACCTAGATTTGGTGGAACTTTGTTAACCAGCGAGGTTAATATTGGAAACCAAACAGGAAAAGAGTGGGCAGAAAATATTATTTCTGAGCTTAAAGAAATGCCTAATGTTATTGTTAAAAATAGATCTCAAGTTTTTGGTTATTATGATCACAACATGTTGGTGATGGCAGAAAAAATAAGTGATCATTTACCTAAGACAAAAAAATATCACCCAAAACAAAGACTTTGGTATATTAGAGCAAAAGAAGTTTTAATTTCATCGGGATCAATTGAAAGACCATTAGTTTTTGGAAATAATGATACACCAGGAGTGATGTTGTCATCTGCAGCAAAAGAATATTTAAAGGTGTATGGAGTTTTAGTTGGAAAAAAACCTTTAATATTTACAAATAATGACAGTGGCTATGAAACTGCAATTGAGTTTAAAAAAAATGGAGTTGAACCAATTATATTAGACACAAGAAAAGAACCTAATTCAGAAATAATAGAAGAAGCTAAAAATCTAGGTATACAAATTAAATTTTCTTATGTAGTTGTTGCAGCCAAAGGATATAAAAAAGTTAAATCTGCTGAAGTTGCAAAAATTTCAGATGATAAAAATGAATTAGGAATTTTAGAAAATATTACTTGTGACTGTATTTGTGTATCTGGTTTTTGGACGCCAACAATACATTTGGCGTCTCAATCTGGAAATAAAACTACCTTCAATAACGATTTAGATGCTTTTGTGCCTGGTGTATCAAAACAAAATGAAACTACTTTAGGAGCGGCGAATGGAACATTTACGCTTGCAGAAACTTTAAAAGATTCATTTAATGCTGGTTATGAGCTATCTAAAAAAATAACTAAAAATGATAACAAAATTTCAAACCCTATCGTTGTTGAAAAAAATAAAACAACCCATGATAAATTTTGGTGTGTTCCATTACCAAAAGGAAAAAATTATAAAAGATTTTTAGATTTTCAAAATGATGTGGCTGTTTCAGATATAGAGATTGCACTAAAAGAAGGATATCGATCAATAGAACATGTTAAAAGATACACAACACTTGGAATGGCAACAGATCAAGGAAAAACTAGTAATCTCAACGGTTTACAATTAGTTTCAAGTATAGAAAACAAAATTGTACCAGAAGTAGGTCATACTACTTTTAGACCACCATATACACCAGTTACTATAGGTGCAATTGTTGGAAGAGAGGTAGGAAAGCATTCGAGACCAACAAGAAAATCACCATTACATTCATGGCATGAAAAAAATAATGCAGTTTTTGTAGATGCAGGTGTTTGGTTGAGACCAAGATATTACAAAATTGGAGAAGAAACTTTATTTGAAGGTTCAAAAAGAGAAGCAAAAAATGTTAGAGCTAATGTGGGTGTTTGTGATGTAACTACTTTAGGTAAAATTGATATTAAAGGACCTGATGCAGCAGAGCTGCTAAATCGAGTTTATACTAACGCATGGTTAAAGTTGCCTGTTGGTAAAGCAAGGTATGGTGTAATGTTAAGAGAAGACGGAATTGTTATGGATGACGGAACAACGACGAGAATCTCTGAAAACCATTATCATATGACAACAACAACAGCACAAGCTGCAAATGTTTTGTCTCATCTAGAATATTATTTACAACTTGTATGGCCAGAATTAAATGTAAATGTAGTTTCAACTACAGAGCAATGGGCTGGAGCAGCAATCGCAGGACCAAAATCTAGAAATCTATTACAAAAACTATTTCCAAATATAGATGCTTCTAATGAAGGCTTACCTTTTATGGGATATCTAGAAGCTGATTTATTTGGAGTACATGCACGAATTTTTAGAATTTCATTTTCAGGAGAACTTGCTTATGAGGTTAATGTCGAATCTGACAATGGAAACTTTATGTGGGAGAAAATAATGGAAGTAGGACAAGAATTTAAAATTCAACCCTATGGAACTGAAGCATTATCAACTCTAAGAATTGAAATGGGACATATTGCAGGATCAGAACTTGATGGCAGAACCATTCCTTATGATAATTCTTTAGAAGGTCTTGTTAGTAAAAAGAAAGACTTTATAGGAAAACGTTCTTTAGATAGAAAAGCATTCATAGCAGAAGATAGACAAAAAGTAGTAGGCGTTGTTCCAATTGATAAAAAGACAAGCATCCCTGAAGGATCTCATTTAGTTAAAGATGCAATGGCTTCAATACCAAATCCTAAATTAGGTTATATTTCTGCATCTTGTTGGAGTGTTGAATATGATAATCCATTTTCATTAGCAATTCTTAAGAATGGAAAAAATATGATAGGCCAAAAACTATTTGCAATGTCACCATTAAAAAATAAAACAATACCAGTAGAGATAGTTTCATCACATTATGTAGATCCAAAGGGTGAAAGGGTAAGGTCATGAGCTCAATTTCTGCATTAAAGAATATTCATATCAAAGGACTATTCGGTGACCATGAGGAAAAAAATGATAATGAGCTACTAAAAGTAAGTGAATTAAAAGACTTTTTAATCATTCAAATAGTTAAATATAAGAGCTCCTTAACAGTCATTGAAAATATCAAGATAGATAATCTGAGCTTAAAAAATGAAGCTCTAAACATAAACTGTAACACTAATACAAGAATTTTATGGAATGGCCCAAATAACTGGCTTTTAGTTTCTTCAAAAAAAGAAACTTTAAAAGAAATTAACGAAAAGTTACTAGAAGCAGATTTTGCTATAACAGATGTATCTCACAGCAGAGCGATAATTCAAATAGATGGAAAAAATACAAAAGAGATATTAAAAAAAGGATGTCCCTTTAATTTTAATGAATTAAAAAAAGATACCTGTTTAAATTCAACTTATAATGGAATGTCAGTCACAATTGATATAACGGATGATAATCAAGAAAAAGTTAGGATATTTACCCTGAGAAGTTTTGGAGAATCTTTTTATCATTCCATTACTGATGCTTGCTTAGAGTTTGGCTACAAAGGTATTTAAAATTTATTGCTTTCTAGTTGCAATATAAACACCAAGAGTTGCTACAGCAAAACCTGTTAGATCCAAATTATTTAATTTTTCATTTAAAAATAACCAAGCCATTATTGCAGTAGTTGGTGGTATTAAAAAAAATATAGAAACAGTTTTACTTGCAGAGTTATTTTTAATTAAATACATCAAAATTGTGAATGCTCCAAAAGATACAAGGAATATCTGATGACTCATTGCTATTAAGAATGTGGATGTGAAATTAATATATGGTTCACTAAAAATAAAAATAATTATTAGGTGAAAAAAACAACCACCCATTGCTTGATACATATTGCTTACTGATAAGGGTAAATTATTACTTATTTTCTTTTGCCATAATGTAGAGGTTGTAATAGCTAATAGAGCAACAAAAGAAGCTATCACTCCAAAAATAGGAAGGCTTGATCCAATATCAAAACCTAAAACTAAAGTAGCACCAATAAATCCAAGGATCACTCCAATCCATTGCTTGAAAGTAACTTTTTCATTTAAAAATTTTCCTGCCAAAGCATTAGTTAAGATTGGTTGTAAGGTAACAATTAATGCAGCAATACCTGTTGGCATTCCTATTGAAACTGAATAAAAAACACCCCCCAAATAAATACCATGAAAAAGTACACCACTAAAAAGTGACTGCAGAAGATTCTTTGTATTGGTTAAAATTTTTTGTTTTGCGTAAATTGAAAAAATAAAGAAACCAAAAGCTACAACAAAAAATCTAAAGGCTAATGCAGCAAATGGATCACTGTTATCTATTATAGGTTTTGTTGTCACAAAAGCTGATGACCATAAAACAATAAAGATGAATGGAAAAATTTTAACCACACTGAGTTTATAAGTTATATTTTATAACAATATTAGTGGTTAATATTCAAAATGAACACTTTCCCTCTTGAGTTGTAAATATAAACATGTAAAAATAATTTTAGTTAAATGTTTTTAAAAAAAATAATAATTATAATTTTCTTAGTTAGTTTTTTAAACGGGTGCGCTCAAAATGCAGCTTTATTAGGACCCGCGTACACTTTAGCTACATCTGGAAATATTTACCATGCAGGTTTTACCTATGGTGGTAACGAGATAGTCACTAAAACAACAGGTAAGTCGATGGTGCAAAATATTAAAGAGAGCATAACTCCAAAAAAAGAGGATTCAGATTTTCAAAAATTAGTTAAAAGAAATATTGAAAAAACTAGAAAAAAATTAAACTTATCTAATCAATAATATTTAAGACAATTTGTTCAGATTGATTTGTTTCCTTAGACCAAAGTTCATAGCTTTCACACATTCTCCATAAAAAATCAAAGGCTCGCTGAGAAATTTCAAGAGGAAAAGAGCTTTTTGCATAATATAGTTCTGGATATTTTATTAATTGTTTCACTGTTGCGTCTTTTTGTACCTCTAAAAGTTTAATAGTTTCATCTGGTATTTTCTCTCCACTATCTTTATCAATAAATTTATTATTTTCTAAATATTCAAACCAATCATCATGAAACTTACCACTTCTTATTTCTTCATATTTTTTTGTGCCTATAAAACCCTCTATAGCATCCACATTAGAGATATCAGAATTATTTTTTTTAATAACAGTTATATTTTTATAAATAACTTCAGCTAAATATATAACATAAGGTTTTTTGATCTTAGAAAGCATTATTTATTTTTTATATTTAGCCATAGAGGAATTAGCTAATATTAAATTTGGATCTAAATAAAGTTTTGATTGCTTAACATTTTTTAATGATTTAAAAGCAAAAATTGCTATTGGCAATTCTGTACAACCCAATATAATCTTCTTACAATTATTTTTAATAAAATAATTAATCGCTGGTTTAATAGATTTTTCAGCTAACTTTATATTACCCATTTTGACATGTTTGATGGTTTTATTGACTGATCTAATTTGTAAATCATGAAGAGGTATAATTAATCTATAGTTATTTTTAAATAGTTTTTCATAAATCTTTGTTTTTAACGTTCCTTCTGTAGCAAGAAGACCAATTTTAGAATTTTTTTTACAGATTTTTTTTGTATGAAGAAAAACTTCTTTAGGCATATTTACGATTGGAATTCTTATTTTTTTTTTTAAATCTTCATACCAATAATGAGCCGTGTTACAGGGTATGACAATAAATTTACAACCACTTTTTTGGAGTGATCTGCAACCCTCAAGTAAGCTTTTTAGAACCTTATTATATTTTACATTACTTTTGAAATTTCTCGGAAGATCTGTAAACCTTTTAGTTTGAACACCAATTGACTCTGGTCTTCCAGGTATGTTGGATTTATTATAAAGAATGAAAAGAGGGTACTCTTGATCAATCTTACCTCTATTAAGCATGGCAAGCTTGTTGCAAAAATCAAGCCCAGCTTGTGTTCCCATTCCTCCTAATATGCCAATCATAATTATTAATACTTTTTAATATTGTTAAAAATTTTTTTTGCTTTCATTTTACAAGGGTTGATTAATACCTCTCATGAAGACTAAAACCAAGCAGCCATTTATTGTGTGTGATGAATGTTTTGAACCTGGTTCAAAAGATATAAAATCACCTTTTTTAAAAATTTTTCCATCTGGATCAGTTAATTCCCCATCTAACATTAAAAATTCCTCAAAACCCATATGTTCATGGGGTAGACTTTTTGCACCTGGTTCCATTTTTAAAACATAAGTTCCTTGTCCACCATTTTCTCTACTGTAGCTAATTTTATGCCAACTCATTCCAGGTACAACAACCCCATAATTATCAAATGGAGTGAATTCAACGTCATAAAGATAAGTTATTTTTCTATTTGTCATGCTTGTCAGTTACTTATTATTAAATTGTTATATTCGATGATTATTAATAAAATATAAATATGCAAGATATATTTATTGAAGATGTGGGAAGTGGTACTCCATTGATATTAGTGCATGGTTTTTTAGGATCCTCTGAAATGTGGACTTTACAAACTGACTTTTTTAAAAGAAATTTTAGAGTTTTGGCTCCAGCACTACCTGGTTTTGGAAAAAGTAATAAAGTCAAATCATGTAATTCAATTGAAGGTATGGCTAAATCCATATTGACAAACTTAGAAAAAAAGAAAATAGAACGTTTTTATTTATTAGGTCACTCAATGGGTGGCATGATTGCACAAGAAATGGTTAAGTTAGCAGGTGAAAAAATCTTAAAGTTAATTTGTTATGGTACAGGACCTAGAGGAAATATACCTGGTAGATTTGAAACTATAGATGTTTCTAGAGAAAAGCTAAAAACTAATGGACTGGATAATACAGCTTATAGAATTGCAAAAACTTGGTTTATTGAAGGGGATAAATCTAAATATTTTTACTTATGTGAAGAAGCTGGTAAGCAAACTTCTTTAGAGGCAGCAGACAATGCACTTGTTGCTATGAAAAATTGGAGTGGTATTGAAAACTTAAAAAATATTAAGAACGAAACTTTGATAATTTGGGGAGACCAAGATAAAGCCTATAACTTCGATCAAGTAGAAACTTTAAAAG
>Ga0209710_1002796_pt1 | contig 12029 bp, 8 predicted proteins | sample ArcticOcean_MG_C_5_FD_187436 | JGI IMG/M metagenome (GOLD analysis project Ga0209710, IMG submission 187436) | Marine microbial communities from western Arctic Ocean - ArcticOcean_MG_CB4_138 (SPAdes) (version 2) | ecosystem: Environmental > Aquatic > Marine > Oceanic | place: Arctic Ocean: Canada...
TGCTGCTAATAATTTTTTCATCTTATATTCCTAGTTTTGAAATTTTTTTAAGTCTAATTGATGGGGCTGGATAGCATCTATTGTGTCTGTATTGTCCTTCATAGTTATGCATTATCGACCTACTCGCAACCTTACGTAATCCATAGTGGTCATTGTTGTGTATTACAATCTATGTTCGTGTGACATACAAACTATTTACGCCCAGACAAATAAGTGGGCAAATGAACTGCTTTAGTTAAAGCATGAACTTTGGCCATTCAATGTATTATGATATCTAATTAGAATGATATTACATTAACCTATAAGCTCTGGACATACTAAATGAAAAATAAAATATTAGCCTATAAAGAACACCTCAAAAATCCTAATTTAATTGCAGTAGTCATAGCAATCTTTACAACTGGGTTTTTAAGGTTACAGCTTATTGGTTATCCACCTGCATCAGATGGTGGATACCATTCGTTTGCAAGTCAATGGATCTTTAATGCTCTCTCCCAAGGCGAAGTCATAAAAGATTCAAAGTTATTTTTGTATACATTTATGACTTCCTGGGTTTATGGTCTCGAAGTAAATCAGATCATAATGTTAAGAATTATTGATGGCTTTGTTGCTATTGCTGCATCTATAGTTTTATTTAAAGTTATTTTAAGAGAAAGTGGTAGTAAACTTTTTACAGTAATTCTAATGGTCCCTCTTTTAATTATATTGCATAATTTTATCTATGTACTCTATGGATTTAGAAACCCAATTTGGGCTTCATACCTTGCACTATTTAGCGCACTACTAATTTCACAAAAATCTTCTAAGGATAGTAATTTTTCTTTTTATCTAATTGGCGCCTTGGTTTCCCTAGGGGTATTGCTAAGAGAGGCATTCTTACCTTTTTCTATCTTAGCTGGAATAGCAATATATATTGCTTATAGCTGGCATGCCCTCACAAAATACTTAATTGGCTCTGCAGTTCTTGGTATTAGTGTGATTAGTTTTATGTTGATATTTAGAGGTTGGGATTTACAAAATTTAATTGATACTTATTTCCTCCATGTAGATGCATATAGAGATTACCCGCAAATGGGTTTATCTTTTTCGTCTGGGATACTTCATTTGATACAAACCGGTTGGTTTGTTTGTGCTCTGTCCATAGCTTCAATTTTATATTTTATTAAACTAAATTTTAATGATAAAGAACCAAAGGATACAAATCGTTTTTATTTCTGGATTTTGGTGGCATTATTACCACTTATAGAACCAATATTTAAATTAGGATTTCACTATCATTATTCTAACTGCCTCATAGGCCTTGCAGGTCTTAGTGCGCTATGCTGGAATTATTTAAGCCTTCAGGAATCTGGAAAGATAAAGAAATCATCTATCATATTAATTGGATTAGTATGTTTATTTGTAGCTTTACCAACATTCAATTCTAAATTTATAAAAATAGAACGAATTATTATGCCATCAGATGCAATATCATTGGCAAGTAATCCTGAATCATTCCGCAACACTAGAGTGATTGAATCAAGTCAATATTTAACATTAGCAGCAAAAATTTATAGTCTTTCAAGAGAAGATTCAACATTGGCCACAAGTGGATTGATGCAAGTATTGCACCCACTTACCAATTTGTTGCCGCCAACTTATGAATTATCATGGTTGAGATATTTATATGTAAAAGTTAATTTTGATAAGGATAGGCTAATAAAAATCATAAAAAAAAATCGTCCTACACTAATTGTGACAACAGATTGGAGTGCAGGTGAAGCAGCTATGTCAGAAATTATCGATAAAATTGATCTTTATGAGAAAATTGCGATTGTCCCAACTAATTCAAAAAAAATATACGGTTATAAATCAGGAACAATTTATAGATTAAAAGATTTTTAATATTTAAGCCTTATATAATATTAGAAAAAAAAGTACCAAGTTTAAAAAAAATTTGTAATCAGCGAGCTCATTAAAAACATGCTTTCAAAATTTTAAACCTAAAAAATTTATAATATTTTTCATCTGGGATTTTTTAGATGGGCCTATTATGTATCCATACAAACTATCATTATTTTCTGCTGTATAAATTGATAGCTCATAAAATGAATTAAATTTATTCTTTTCAATTGCTAAACGAATTTTTTCTATCATTTCCTGCCCAGCTAATAAATTTTTGTTAGCAGATCTCAGAGTATTGATATTAAATTTATTTTTTTGATTTAATTCCTCAATTTTTATTCCACCTGAAGATATTCCATATGCCCAATATCTATTTTTAAGTGGAGAGAATGATTTATAATGATCTATTTTTGAATAGATAAAATTAGACTTTACTTGAAGGTCAATAGGGTAAAAATTTAACTTGCTCATCAAATCTGCATAAATTTTTGGGTGTTTGATACCAGATAGTCCAATAGATAATCCAGAATCTTGGATCTCTTTTAGAAAGATGCATGTATTACGAATTTTATTTATAGACTTTGAATTATCCCAATGAATCATTATTGAATGGATATTATTGCTTAAAATATCAACGGCATAATTGATCTGATCTCTTAAATATTCCTCAGAGGTATTATTTTTAGTTAAATACTCATTGGAAATTGAACCAATTTTATAATTAATTTTTAAATCATTTATGTTATTTCTCTTTATCCAATCCGACAAAATAATGAATGATTTATTTAAATCATTTGGAGTTGAGCTTATTGGATAATTAAATGCTGAATCAACAAAACGCCCACCATTATCATAAAAAAGATTCAAAATATCATTAGCTTCTTTTTCACTAACAGACCATCCCCAATATGCTGAACCTAATGATATTTTTTTCATTGTTTTATTAAATTAAATCTTAATAAAATCATTTCTTTAAGATACTCTAATGATAAATTAAATATCTTTACCTTGCTATTCACATCATCTCTCCAAAGTACAGGTAGTTCATACATTCTGAAGCCATGGAACTTCCCTATTATGACGAGTTCGCTAGAATAAAACCATCCGTTTGAAACTGAAAATTTATTTACATGATTTAAATAATTTCTAGATAAAAACTTAAATCCACAGGCAGCATCAGATGAATTAATATTAAAGAGTAATCTTAGAACTGAATTATAAATCCGAGAGATTGTCGTTCTTATTAATTTTCTTCCAATAACATTTGAATTTTTTATTAAACGTGAACCGTAAATACAGTCATATTCATTCGTAATTAATAATTTATGTGCCTCATGGAAATGAGTTAAATTTGTTGAGAAATCAAGATCCATGAAGCATAAATATTGTGAGCTCGATTTTTTCCATGCAGTCTTAAGGGCAATACCGACACCAATTATTTTTACATCAAGATAAGTTATCTTATTTTTGTATTTTAGTATTAGTTTCTGTGCTTCAATCCTTGTATCATCCTTTGATCCATTATCAGCAATTATAATTTTATAATCAATATGACAATCTTTTAAAAAAAATAATAGTTTTTCTATTTGTATATATAACGTTTTTGCCTCATTTAAAACAGGGATTACAATATCCAACTGATTAGTCATCATGTTTTATATTTAGTCTAGAATCATCATAATAATTACTTTTTATCTCATCAACAATTAAATGATCAAATGAAGATTGATTAGATAAAAAAAGTCTTGATAAGAAATTAGATATTAGAAATAATATTATAAATAAAATAAGGAATAGAAATGAAATTATCAACGATAATGATGCCCATCCCTCAACTATTTTATCATTAGCAATAAAGTTAGCTATTGTATAGCTAGACAATAATAATGAAATAGCACCACCAAAAATTCCTAATTTAAAAATTAAGTTGATAAGAAAAAATTGATTAGAATCTAAAATTTTAATAAATTTATTTAATGAATTATAGAAGTTTCTTCTATACTTTTTAGGGTCGAATAATTCATATTCATACTCTTCTATCAAAAATTTCCTATTACCTAAAAATAAAAAATTAAGAGTTATTGATGAATTCTGTAAAACAAAAAAATTCATTAATGATCTAGAAAAAATTCTAAATTGTGAAGAGTTATTAGGTAAAATATATTGTAACTTCTTAAGAGTATTAGTTAGAAATCGTCGTAATAAATTATACGCAAAACTATTTTCTAAATTAGCCACAACTCCTATACAAACTTGTTTATTGTTGTTAGCTAGGCTTATTACAAGGTCTTTAATTTTTTCTAAATATTTCATCTGTGGGTCATGAATAATCAAATAATCGCCTACAGAACATTTAAATATTAGCTTATAAATTAAATTTTCATTAATTCCTGTTTCCAGACTAAATACTCGAACATTTGGATAAGCATTTATTTTTTCTACTAGGAAATCATGACTTTCGTAATCTACAACATCTAATGCAATTATAATTTCATAATCAGTAAAATTTTTTTCTAAAAAAATACTCACACGGCTTAAATCTTCAATATCAGTAGGCTTAAAATCCATTAAAGGATTAAAAAAATAACTTAAGGATTGTATTTCATTTTTCATTTTTTTATCTTTTTTATTGGCAATATCAAGTAATCTTATAGTAACTGTTCAATATCGTAAATATTATCAATCTTTGCTCCAAGGATACAGCTATAGTTTTTATAGAAAAAATCTTTTTTATATAAAATTGGACGACTATCATCAAATTCAGATGATGCTAATACTGTCTTTACCTCCCAATTTGAATTTTTATAGGTAAAGTATTCATTGGGATTTTGAATATACTTCTCAGCATCTTTCACCATTTTTATCCAATTAGACTTTTTATTGTAGTTAGCTAATAGATTATCTGGACCTATAGGCTTAACTTTATCAAACCATTCATAATGAGGAGTATATGAAACATGCGTAAATGAATGAGTGTTTTTTATTGAGGGGAAAGGAAGGATGGATAGAAATGGCCCATCCATTATAGTAATACCTTTATCTTTGAAGAATTCATTTGGTCTGATTAGGCACGTTTCTGTAATTTCATGCTTTAGATCTAAAAGAGGTATATTGTTATTTGAATGGATGTGATTTATGTTTGAGTAGGTGCAATTGAAAATCTTTTTAGACTTTATGGATTCAGATTTTCCAGCTAACCTAAGCGTAAATTCTGACCCGCCTTTTTCTATCTTTTCTACTTCTGAGCTTAGTAATTTTTTTATATTTTTACCTTCAAGCTTATTTAGTAAAGAATCTTTAATTTTTTTTGCATCAAATAAGAATTCATTTACTTTATAAACAGAATCAATGTTTTGGTGGTTAATAAACCCGTCCAAAGCTTTGGACTTTGTTAATGAGAGATTAATTTTTTTACACAAGTTTTCATAATATTCACTATTAATTTTACTTCTGAATTTTGAAATAAGATAATAGTTTTCGAATTCATTATAAATACAATCTTTAAATTCATTAAGAAAAACTGGGTATGAGATACTCGATTGTAATGCAGTCATATGACTTCTAGGGTAATGATAACCATTGTGAATTCTAGCTTGATTTTTTGAGGAAGCTCTCATTAGTAAATCATCTTCTTTTTCGATAATAACTACACTGTAATTAAGCTCTGAAAGTGTTATTGCGATTCGAACACCATAAAAACCGCCCCCAATTATAGCTACATCATATGTCATACATATCATTATATATTAAATTGTTCTATTTCCTCTCAGATAATCAATTCGGAAAATGAAGTAAATCGATAGAGACGGGCTATGTAAATCTCCCCTGCATTTATATTTGGTACATGGGAGTATGGTGGGACCTTCATATTCCAGATGGTCGCATACCAGAATACAATGCAGTTTGTTTGTTTAAGTGTAATACAAGTTAGAGTTTGCCGATGGCAAATGTAAAAAAACCATAAAGAATCAGAGGTTTAATTATAATAATTGGTGGAGCTGGGTAGCACCAACTCTTCTAGTTGTACCCCCTTATATCCTGTATTAAGCCAATAGAGTCACCCTACTCATAATCTTACGTAGTCCATAGTAGTCATTGTTGTGTATTACAATCTCTGTTCGAGTGACATACAATGTGCCATACAAGTTATCGTGTGAAAGATAAGAAAATAATCCATAGTAAAATACAAGCCGTAATTATTCCAATAATTTCACCTGTATGTAATTTCTTTTTATAATGTATTCCAGTTTCATCATGATAAATCTGACAATAATAATCTGCAAACTATTGATTAAAAAAGGGTATATTGGGTCGAATGTGGAGGAAGAAGCGAACTCTAATACTCATCTTAATACAGTCTAATATAATTAATGTTGGAGCATTCAAAATAGAAAGTATAAAATATTTATATGTCAGATTTTATAAATATTTTAAATACCATCAAATTATTTTTTTTAAGCTTGTTCGAGACAGGTAAGCAAGAGAAGGAAAATTTTTTAAAATTAAGTCTCGCCATGTTGTCAACAATAATTATTTTAATTTTAATAAATTTTGTAATCTATTCAATTTATCCGGACAATAGCGAAGCTTTAAAAATACAAGCAAAAGAAATAATAATGCCATCCAACCATCTTTGGCTATGGCCAGAGCCAATTGAACAATTACAATTTTTAATATCACTTATCTCTATACCACCACTAATGTTTTGTAGCATCAGGATATTTTCTTCAAAATTTTTAAGTAAGATTTCAATAACTAACAGTATGCATTTTTTAAATGTTGTACTATCGTTTTCTTTTTTAGTTATTTTATTTTATTTGGCTTTTAAATTTGATGACCCTAATAGTATTAGCCGCGCCTATTTAGAAATTATTAAAGAATGCAATTGTTCATTTATCTTTGATATAAGGGTTACTTATAAAGCAATGACAACTGAATTAAGGTTTTTATTAACCTTAATTTTTTTCCCGGTAATTACATATTATATTTTTAACGGCCTACCTAAAAAATATAAAAAAATTATAAATTGGGTTTTTTATTCTTTAATATTATTTTTTTTATTAAGTATGTTTCTTTTATCTATTTGCAATAGAGATAATTATTTAGGTAATTATGTGCATTTTAATTCAGTTCTATATTCAATAGCTCAGGTTCAGCAAGGGAAAGCACTATTAGCAGACTTTACGACTCAATATGGTCTATACGCACATTTTTTATATCCTTTTTTTAAATTAATCAATGTAAACGTAATAAGCTTTTCAATGACTATGTCTGCAATCACTTTAGCGAGCTTTAGTCTAATATTTTTTGGGTTACGTAAAATTATTAGCAATAATCTTGTGGTCTTCTTTACGTTTCTCGCAATCATTTACTTTGGTTATTTCTATTATATTTTTAATGGAGATTTTGATTTTTATTATCAATATAAATCAATCAGGATGATATTCCCTGCAATAATTTTATTCTCTGTATTTACATATATTTTAAACCCAAAAAAAATCCTATATTTATTAATTATTTTTATATCATCTCTTTCGATATTGTGGAATTTTGATAGTGGCATTATCTGTTTTCTATCATTTTATATTTATATTTTATATGAAAGATTACCAGGTAGTAATTTAAGAAGTTTCGCTAAAGAATTTATTAAGCACACAATTATTTCCGTAACAATTCTAAGTTTTACTTTTTTCCTATTTTCCATCATTATTTATCTCCAATCAAATAGCCTTCCAAATTGGAGTTTATTTCTAAAGTTTTCAATTCTATTTGGGATGACTGGTTTCAGCAGCCTTCCAATGCCAATTTTTCATACTTGGAATTTAGTATTTTTAGTATATTTATATGGAATCTATGTCGGTTTAAACTCAATTTTACTAAATAAGAAAATTATTTTAGATAGAGTGGCTTTCTTCGTCGCTATTTTTGGATTTGGAGTTGCTAGCTATTATTTGAATAGATCACATGACTTTAATTTTTTACAAACTTTGTACCCATCAATTATTTTACTTGGAATTTTTCTTAGTAAGATTCTGGACAGAAGTAACCGGGATAATTTATTTAAAATTAAAAACTTTTTAATGGTAATAATCATATCTTTTATTTTGGTTACCATTTTTTTTCAAATGCTTCAACCGATCAAGATAATCAATACGTTAACTCCTAGAATTCCAGATATTATAAATAATAAATTAACCGATCAATCAGTCTCTGATGGTGTTGCATTAATTAATTCTAACTCCAAACCAAATGATCAGGTGGTTATAATCTCAAATCAAGATAGTGTTGCTTTCCTTGAAACCAAAACTTCATCAGCATTTTCACTTCCCGGATCAAGTGAGATGGTGGTTAAAAGTGATTGGGATATATTCAATAATTCTTTATTAAATAATAACTCTTTCAAAGTTTACCTTTCTGACACTCATGATCCTAAATCTAAATATGTGAAAATATTAAAAGATCATTATTATCTTGATGATTGGTTTGGTCGCTGGAGAATGTTTGTACCGAAAAAAGCCCCCATTTCCCAACCTGGCATAAAAGCAACTGCTTCATATTCGTTATTCTGCCCAAATAACGCAAAAAATTGTAACAGTACCGTTAAAAATTTTCTGCCAGTTGAAAACTTACCGAAAAATAATAAATATATAAAAGTTGACTTTAATTTATCTGAACCAATTACTCTTCAGAGTATTTTGCTAAATATTATTATTGATTCTCATTATGCTGGAACTGTTACTACATTACCAGTAGAAGGAATTTGGAATATTGGCATTCTTGACCATAATAATAAACAATTTGTTAATACTGATGCAAGATTAGAGCATTTAGATTATGAGGTAAAGGAGAGCTTTTCTGTGCTGATAACGGATTATTCTAATTATATAAAAACATGTGAGCCTTTCAATATTGAATTAATTTATAACGATAATCAGAAATTAAAAGTACGAGCATCTTGTAAATAGAGCCTGTTGATGTGAAATTAAAATAAAAGTAGAGGTAATTTTTTGAAAAAACTATATTACATATAAAAATAATTGGTGTGACTAAATACCATGGAATTAAACTAGCCATATTGCCTTAATTAAATTTTATAAAAATCGAACTCCCATCAGTAAATTCTATGCAAACAGTTCTTCATAATTAGCAATGTTACTTATGTTTAACTTTTAGTTTTCCAACAAGCAAACAAATGTAAAAACGAGCTACCTTAATTTTAAAAAAATATTAATTACCATTTAGTAACTTTTTCAAATCAGATTCAATATTTACTAACGCACTTTCCCAGTCATTAATTTTTTCTTGTCGATAAAGTTTGACTGACGAATACCAAGGACTATCATTTCTATCCAATAACCAACGCCAATCTGGGCTGTAAGGCAGAAGTACCCATGTGTTCTTTCCAAGAGTACCAGCTAAGTGAGCAACACTAGTATCTACACTAATAACTATATCAATTAATTCACACAGTGCGGCAGTATCCGTAAAGTCTTTTAAGTCATCGCCAAAGTGCTTTATTTTACAACATTCAATTAATACTTCTTTATCAACATCGCTAATTTTTTTTTGTAAACTTAAATATTCATAGTCTGAAGGTAAATGAGTTATAAGTTGAGAAAGCTTTAAGCTTCTTTGAAGGTCGTTCTTGTGGTTAACGGCTCCACTCCAAACAATCCCTACGCGCGGCTTCGTTTTTTCTCCTAAAATGGCTTGCCATTTTTCTACCTTCTTTTCATCGGTGGAAATATTTTTTGAAACCGAGGGGATGGTCTTTAACTCTGTTTTGAAAGCCAGGGGTAATGACATCAATGGGCATTGGTAATCGAAGTTAGGTAACTTGTCTCCTTTTGAAATAATCTGACTAATACCTTCTAAATAACTTAATAATTTTACTAAAGAAGGTTGTACTTCCAATACAACTTTGGCTCCTAACCCTGCCACTAAAGAAACATAACGACTAAATTGGATGGTGTCACCTAAACCTTGCTCAGCATATAAAAAAATTGTTTGATCTTTAAGTACTTCTGTCCCAAGCCACAATGGCTGTGAAAATTTTCTAATCCCAGCAGTCTTGCTTATACTTTTACTCTGCCATCGCCACTCATATCGAGCCCAACCTTCATTAAAATTACCGGCTAATAAGTAGCAAATAGATGAATTCCAATAAGCCTCTGCGTAATCCTTATTAATACTTATCGCTTTTTCATAACTAGATAACGCCTCGTCTAAGCGTTTAAGCTCCTCTAAAACAGTGCCACGATTGGAGTATGCTTCTGCATAATCTTCGTGGAGGCTAATTGCTTTATCATAACTGGAAAGTGCTTCTTCTAAACGCTTAAGGTCTTGCAAGACAAGGCCACGATTGGAGTATGCTTCTGCATAATCTTCGTGGAGGCTAATTGCTTTATCATAACTGGAAAGTGCTTCTTCTAAACGTTTAAGTTTATGCAAGACGTTGCCACGATTGTAGTAAGACTCTGTGAAATCCTTATTAATACTTATCGCTTTATGATAACTGGATAAAGCCTCTTCTAAGCGTTTAAGCTCCTCCAAGACAGTGCCACGACTGTTAAAAGCTTCTGCATAATCCCCTTTAATACTAATTGCTTTATCATAACTGGATAGCGCCTCGTCAAAGCGTTTAAGCTCCTGTAAGACAGCACCTCGATTGGAGTATGCTTCTGCGTAATCTGCTTGGAGGCTAATTGCTTTATCATAACTGGAAAGTGCTTCTTCCAAACGCCGAAGTTTCTGAAAGGAAATACCAAGGTTGGAGAAACAACCGGCATGATTCGGATCAACTATGATTGCTTTAGATAAGAATTTGATAGCTTGTGGATATTTTTTAACTTGAGCAAACAAGGCTCCTAATAATTGTAATGCATCAAAATTATTTTCTTGAATCGATAGAATTTGTTCATAAATATTTTGAGCATCATTCAAATTACCACGCTGATGTAAATTGAGTCCTTGCTGTACTAACATAGTTATTTTTGATTGTTGTTCAGTCAATTCATTATCACTTTAAAATTATTGTTGTTTGGGTGAACCAACCTCGCCTGTATTTTCCTTCATAATCATCTATTATGCCACTGAAATCAACCTACTTATAAACTTTCGTAGTCCATACCTTCTCCAAAGTCATGTATTATTCAAAATATTTAATGGTGGAATATTTTAAAAAACCCTTTATAATCAGTGGTTTAATAATTAGTGGAGCTGGGGAGCGCCGTACAGCTCTGCCATATCCCCTCATATCCTGTATTAAGCCAATGGAATCGCCCTACTCATAATCTTCCGAAGTTCATAATAGTCATTGTTGTGTATTACAGTCTCGTGCCATTTGACACATGAATGTCAATTTGACACATGAATTTGGTTAGGCTGTTTGCCCCTGTTCTAGTTTTATTTATATTTTTATATTTTTATATTTTTATATTACAATAGCCGAATGTTCAAAAAAAGTATAACCACATTTGTAGTTTTTTTAAGTCTTGTATTCAATATACAGTTAGGCTTCACTCATGATGTGGAACACATTAATCATGACCATCATGAAAGCTCACTTGAATGCGAGGATTGTCTTTTAAAGCAAAACTTAGTTGAGTCAACTGATTTAACTTCTGATTTTTATAATGATAATCTCAATGATTCCAACCTTAACGACAATTATGATTTAAGTGATAGTTTTACTTATATGTTTGTCGCCTTCCAATCAAACGCACCATAAATACAACTCTTTAGTTAATATTTAAATTTTTTAAATTTTTTTATAGAGTTTTTATGCGTAATGTACTTTTAAGCGTCCTTTTTTTGTGTAACATAGTGTATGCAGATAATGGATTAGAATTAAGTGAAATACCAGTGACGGCAAACCCACTCGGGTTATCTGCCGATGAAATGGTTCGCCCTATTCATACAATGAATGGCATCAGCCTGCAAAATAATAAGAGCTCCTCCTTAGGCTCAATGCTTGATAGTGTTCCAGGTGTAAGCAACAGTTCATGGGGGGATAGTGTTGGACGTCCTGTCATTAGAGGTATGGATAGAAATAGAATTAAAATTCTTAACAATGGCATGCAGGTTAAAGATGTTTCCAACGTATCCGGGGATCATGGAATTTCATACGATAGTCTATCTTCTGA
>Ga0209710_1002802_pt1 | contig 12013 bp, 8 predicted proteins | sample ArcticOcean_MG_C_5_FD_187436 | JGI IMG/M metagenome (GOLD analysis project Ga0209710, IMG submission 187436) | Marine microbial communities from western Arctic Ocean - ArcticOcean_MG_CB4_138 (SPAdes) (version 2) | ecosystem: Environmental > Aquatic > Marine > Oceanic | place: Arctic Ocean: Canada...
AGTATACAAAGTACTCATATCAGTAAAAGAGGATCAGAGAAGAAGATCAGAGAAGAAGAAGAAGAAGAAGAAGAAGAAGAAGAAGAAGAGAAGAAGAGTCTCTCTGTGTGTGTGCGAGAGAGAGAATAAGAGAATAGGAGAGATGTATCGTTGCTCTAGCGTAAAAAGTATGAAATCGATTCCATCTTTATCAACATCGTCAACCGAGCATAGAAAGCATCGGCGGCAGCTGAAACAGCGTTCGTTTGTTCCTGTAACTACTAACACGATGAATACTAGTACTAACACTGCTTACGATGATCGTAATGCTTACTTTAATTGCAGGAGTGCGATCAATGGTCGTAATAAATCGCTAGCGCAGGTAATGGCTGCTAATCATGATGGAAACACGCTAGAGATCGAAAGACTGAACTTTTTGAGACCTGCAGAGGTGAAGGAAATAGCGGAGCAGTTCGGGACGCCGGTGTACGTATACGACTTAGAGACGTTACGAGAGCAGGCTAAGAAGGCGAAGATGTTCCCGAACGCGTTCGGCGTGTGCGTGAGATATGCAATGAAGGCGTCACCGAACGCATCGATTTTGAAGACTTTTTTGGACGAAGGATTACACATCGACGCGAGTTCGGGGTACGAAGTCGAACGAGCGGTTAGGGCCGGGTTTAAGTACGAACAGATTTCTTTGAGTACGCAGGACTTCCCGGTCGAGTTCTTCGAAGGGCAATGTAGGAAAGGGTTGAAAGTGAACGCGTGTTCGTTATCGCAGTTGGAGATTTTCGGTCAGAAGTTCCCGGGCGGGAGCGTCGGATTAAGGTTTAATCCAGGGTTAGGTTCCGGGGGGACCGGGAAGACGAACGTCGGCGGGCCTTCGTCGTCGTTTGGGATTTGGTTCGAGCTATTACCGAAATGCGAGGAGATCGTGAAGAAGTATAACTTGAACGTGGAGAGGATTCATACGCACATCGGTTCAGGGAGTGACCCGGCGGTTTGGCAAAAAGTTTCCAGTCTATCACTCGCCTTGTGCGAAAAGTTCCCGAACGTGAAGACTTTGAATTTAGGAGGCGGCTATAAAGTCGGTAGAATGAATTACGAGAAATCGAAATCGACCGATTTGAACTTGATCGGTGAACCAGTCAAAGTCGCGTTTGAAGACTTTGCAAAGAGAACTGGGCGAGAATTAAAGCTCGAAATCGAACCCGGGACATTTTTATTGGCCAATTCATGCTCAGTAGTCTCCAAGGCGCAAGATATCGTAGAAACCGGTACTAACGAAGGTCATACGTTCATTAAACTCGATTGCGGCATGACCGAAGTTCTCAGACCTTCTCTATATGGTGCGCAACATCCACTGATTAACGTCTTATCGACCGGTGAGTTACCTTCAAAGACTAAAAAATACGTCGTCGTCGGTCACTGCTGCGAAAGCGGCGACTTGATGACTCCGGCGCCGGATGAGCCGGAGACTATTTCCGAACGCGAACTCGGCGAAATATCCATCGGTGATTTCATGGTCATCGAAGGCTCGGGCGCGTATTGCGCCGGTATGTCCAGTAAGAACTACAACACGTTCCCCGAAGCGCCCGAGGTCATGAGAACGAAACCGGGCGAGTTCAAAATTATTAGAAAGAGACAATCCGTCGATCAGATCTTGGCGAACGAGGTCATGATTTAGTAGGTTTTCTTTTACCAGAGAGTTACGCGTGTTATGAATACGGTTCTGTAAGCTCGCGAGCGCGTCGACTCGTTTGCTATTTATTTTCAGTGAAGATTTGGATATAGATATATAAAAAAAGAGAACATTGATTACGTGTGCACTCACTCTCTCTCTCTCTCACTATTCTTCCGCGTTCATTATAATTAAAATAGTATACTCTCCACTAAATGATAAACATTTCTTCCTTTCCCACTCGTTGTTCGCAATCATCATCATCGTCCATGATTGGCACTACCAAGGGTTCATCACGCAGTGATCAAATCAGGCCAACGCTACTAAGGAAAAAAAATGTGCACCGCATGTTTACTCCTCTCATCGACAGATACGAAACAAGAACGATGTCTTACGAAATTTTGGATGCAGAGCTCGAAAAAGTGAACGCCTTGCCGCCATCTGAGCGCGCGCAAGGAATGAAAGAAGCTGAGATTCCGATCAAAGAAGCTCTGAATTCGATGAAGCTTGCTGGCGAGATTTCCAAATGGAACTCGTTAGGCCAAGTGAAGAGCGAACAGGTGTACCCGCGAGCGTTTCAGCAGGTTGGATTGAAAGACGTCGATAGGAAGATCGGGCAACCGAATAACGACGCGGATTTAAATTTCATAGTTACCGTGACGGTGACGACGTCGGTGTTAGCGGTCGTCGTCGGCGCGACGTTACCGGGCGATTGGGGCGCGTTTGGGAGTTATTTAATCGGCGGCGTTTCTATAGTCGTTTTAGCGATCGGGTCGACGGCGCCCGGGTTGTTGAAAGTAGGCGTCGACGCCGTGTCCAGGATTAATCCGGAATACATGGACCGAGTCGTGAAACATGAAGCCGCGCACTTTTTGATCGCGTATTTATCCGGTATACCGGTATCGTCGTATTCCCTAGGATTGTTAGAAATGCACGTCGAGTTATTAGAATCGAAAGTAGAGAAGAAATTAATAGGCGCGGCGGGAGTGATTACGCAGGAAGAAATGGAATCGCTCGCAATCGTCGCAATGTCCGGCGTCGCCGCCGAGGCGAAGTATTTCGACAAAGTCTGCGGTCAAGAAGCCGATTTGTTTAGCCTACAGAAAGCGATGAACAAAACGTCGCCGAAGCTCTCGGCTGAAAGAGAACAATCGATCACGAGGTGGGCGGTATACAAAGCCGCGAAGATCATAACTGATCACGAAAACAGCTACGTTCGTTTATGCGCATCCATGCGTAAGGGCGAAAGCGTAGCCGACTGCGTTCGCGCCATCGAAACCGCCTGACGCCGCTTGCTGGTAATATCTTAAACCCCTACCGTCTCTGCTTCACAAAATTTCTTACATCATCAGCGGATACTCTTTTGTTCTTTCTTCGTCTTAATCATCAAGCGCAAATGCGCTCAATACAATCTCTGCTTCATTCACAGAGATCATCATCGACTCAATCTTCATCTAATCATCGTCTGAAGTATCTTACGAGCACTAAACATGCGTTGCCAATCGTTTCATCGTCTACTTCAAAACAGCGAGAACTCATTTTATCCAAAACGGATGATGATGATTTCGAGAAATCCAAAACTTACGAAGAAGAAGAATTAGAAGAAACAAAAGAGGAAGAAAAAGACGCGTTACGAACGATTTATGAACACACGAGCGATGATTTAGGGTTATCGTTACCGCGTAACCAGAAGGGATGCGATTTATATAATTGTTCAAAAGAAGTCATCGAAGCCGTTGATTGCTTGATTCGATTAAAGCGAAAGACCAGAAAGAGAATTGATGGGTCGGATTTCTTTAAAGCCGGCGAAGGCGATGGATGTTGGGAAGTGTTTTACGCGCCGCACATCGAGCGATTGTCTAAACCGTTTGGGGTAAAAGCGAAACCGTTGAGGTATACTATGCGAGGTCTGGAAATCGTGAGCGATGTTTCGTTGACGACGAATAGGCCGTTTGAGACGCAGAGTTGGTGGTGCGCGAGCGGGAATTTTAGAACGGATGCGAGCGCGGACGAAGCAGTCGACGTAGTGCGATTGAAGTTTGACGATTTTTGGGTCTCGCTCGGGAGTGAGATTCCTACGACGTCTCCGAATGACTCGTTCGGGGACGAAGCGGACGTGTTTGATAAAATAGTGAAGAGGTTAGGCACGATCGGGTTCATCGAATCGCTCGGGAATTTCCCGGTTTTGTATTTTAATGAAGACGTGTGCGTTTTTAGGTTTCCTCCTTTAAGATCGAATATCGCCGCGAGGCGCATTGCGAGAACTAGTGGAGGATCGTTCGATTGCGATCATGAAGATGAAGATAACTCGCTCGATACGCACAAGTCTTATATTAATCTTAGTTAGTCACTTACTAGTTAAATTTGTTGTATTTTATCATTTATTTCTATGAAAGCTAGCAACGACGGTAGGTGTTTCTAAAATCTATCTATCGGCGTCTTTTCTCTCGAACGCTCTTCGTTAAGACGACTAAAGCGAACGCGACAAACCCAGCTTTAAATGCTACTTCCTTTCTATTTCTATTGTGCAATCGAGCCTTGCTTCGTTTCAAAGGCGCCTTTTGTTGGCGCGTTGTTGACCGCGTTTTGTTGTTTCGAACCATTCGCTCGTCTCTCGGCGGCTTCAGCCTGTTTGTGATAAAGGAGAAAATTATTTTTTGAGTTTTAGTCGCGACGGAAAGAACGGCAGGTCGCAGCGCGAAAAACGAGGACACATGTCGACGCACCATTGTTCTTCTGCGTTCCGCCGCGGCGTCGTTTTCACTCGCGAGAAGGTCTTTTGCGCTGATAGCCTTGTTGGTAGTAGTTTTCGTCGACGTCGTCTTCTGAGAAGTTTTATCTTCTACAGCCGCTAACAAGGCCGAAGCCGACGACGTCGATGCTTTCTTTTTCGCAGCTTTTTGCGCCTTTTTTCTCTCCGCTTCCTTCTTCTTCTTCTTTTCCTCGAATTCTTTTTCTTTTCCTTCTCGTTTCTGTTCCATCTCAGGCGTCAACGCAGACGGAACGTCGCACTTTGACTCCCATTCAAACGCGTTCGGATATTTAAAATACGCTCTGCGAAACGCATCCCTGGTCTCGACATCTTTTGCAACAGAATATGCCGTTTTTCCGCGCCAAGGAACCGAAGGATCAATACCTATTAGTACGTTCTCGTTCTTGTTCAAGCACGCGGATTCGAGCATTTGCGTAAGAGCTTCTAAATCTCCGTTTCGAGAGGCTAAATGGAGTTCTGGTTCTGGAATTTCTTCTTCTACTGCTAATTCTATCGTCGTTTCATCGTCTTCTTTCGTCATTTTTTTCACCTTTGCTAATTTCGACTTGTCCTTATTAATCGTCGACGACGGCGGCTTCTGTTGTTGGTCTTTCTTTTCAACAATTTCAATATCGGCAGTAGTCACCGAGAGCAATTTTGCGATTGTTCGTTTCGTCTCGTTGAGCGTAGGACGAGCAGTCATGAACGGCGCTTTTCGAACGCGAGGATCTTTCTTATTCAGTATGTTATTATCAAACAACGTCCGGGCGTCAGTTTTTGATACAGAGATGAATATCCGCGCTGCGTCCTGTTAGAAAGAAATAAAAAAATTCGTCAGCGTTATGATTAAGAATAAATGTGTGAAGAATTGCACTCGCGCGCTCGCTCGCTCGAGAAAAGAAATCTCATTTTTATATCATCTCTCATGTCATATCGTATATATTCCGTCAGAACTCATAATTATATATCCTTCATCGGTAACGGGAACGAACTATTTGCTACGGGAGCAAATTTTTCTCGAGTTCGGAAAGCGAAATGAATCGCCGCGAAACATCGCCCTCACGCACGCGTTACACATGCGTCTCCGAAATATGTCATTTATCCATCATTCGGAACACTTTTAAATTGAAAAAGAAGAAGAAGAAGAAGAATGAAACGGAAAAATAACGACGAAAAAAACACATACATTCAAATAGTCTTGTTTCCAATTCTCCATCGCATTCGTTACGTCCCTAATCAATGCCATTTCGTTTTGGCGTCTCATCGAGCTCCCTGCTGATTTAATAGTCTTCCCGGCGTTATCTTTCACGCTTTGCCTCCCTCCAGCTTTTGCTCTGACGACGTATCTATGAAAAGTCTTCGATTTCAAAACAGATTCAGTCGGAGCGATCGCACTATTCGTCTTTATCTTTGAAACATCAAATACGGCGGCGGCAAAATGCCCCCCTTTCGCTAAAATAATAACCCAAGGTTTCTCTTTATCTCTTTGCAAATCCACGAGCGCTTTCGCGACTTCTGCTTTCGCTTTTACGTCATCTTCCTCGTGCTTAAAACCAACTCCAAAATCTGGTAGTAATATAGCCCTGTATATCGCAAACGCTCGATCTGTATCGTCTTGAAACACGATCTTCGCCCGTATTTCGCTCTTGTTCGTCTTCGCGTTGACCTCGAATCTTTTCTTATCGCCGTCGTTCAATAAACGCTCGCGATCTAAATCATCCTCATCGTCCTCGCTTTCACTGCTTAAATCATCTTCCCCGCTCCCACTAATACTCTCTAAATCATCGCGATCATCGCCTGTTCTATCGCTATCGTTCTTACGCGCGCCGCGCGCGGTTATCTCCAAGAACTCTGCTTCGTTGACAGTTTTCAGTCCTTTCGAGAGTCTTTTTTGATTAAAGCGATAGAGGTCGCAAGCGCAGTGCACGAGCCATTCTTTCTGGGAATTAAACCCTAAATCACGCCACGCATGTATATTCCCCTTACGAATTACTATCGCGTTTCTATCGCCTTCTTCTTCTTCTTCCGATTCTTCTTTCGATTCTTCTTCTGCGGAAAGTTTTTCGATCGGAAACGAACTGATTTCTGAATTCCTCAAAGCGATCGTCTTCGCTTTAGGGAGGTTGAACAAATCCATTACATCATCATGGCTTAAAGCGCTCTCTGTTGTTTATCGCGACCGCTCTTTTATGTTTGTTCGTTTATAGATCGGATTGGATCGTTAGTTTTGACATGTTTTGACTCAAATATATGTTTACAACTTTTTGTAGTAGGGATTTCTTTTGCAGTAGAGGAAATCAGGATTACGTCTGATCTTCTGATCTTCTGATCTTCTTTGACTTCTTCGATAACCGAGCGAGCGAGCGAGCTATAGAGACGGCGATGTGTGATAATACGTGTAATGTCTACTCAACGAAGAATACACACGGACACACGCGCAGACACACACGCATGCACACGCATGCACACACGCACACACATATGGATCTCTGTTATGGTATAAAAATCTGGTACTTGGACATACGTCGTCGTCGTTACGGCGTGAACGGTACTAGTCACGCACTGGCGAGCATCGCATGCCCGGGAGTAGGATTATTTTCGTTCTTGTCGCGGTCGCGGTCGCGGTCTTCGTTTCTTTTTTCTTAAGACAGGCGCGAGAGAAGAGAGTAGTAACATAGTGAGAGAGATCTTATTTTGACGAACTTAAAATAAAAACGCATATTTTCTTGGAAGTTTTCCATAAAAGAAATAACAAAAAACGGAGACGAAGAGATCGGTGAACGCGGAGAGATAAAGAAACGAGCGAGCGAAAGGAAAGAAAGGAAAGGAAATGGTCCTCACGAGAATCGAGTGTTACTTCCCGACGACGAACGAAAGCACGAACGCGCGCACGAGTTTCCTCGAACTCGATTTACGCGAACACGATTCGCCATCGGAAGTGAAAAAACAGATCGCGATCTTGACCGACGTTCCGTATAAGAACTTAAAGCTCAGGTTGAACATGGATTACGCGATCTGCGCGTTCGACACGAGGATGGAGGATTTAATGGTCGGTACGTGTGGCGTAAGCGCGAGCTGTGATAATCCAGATATGGTGAACTATAAGAACAGGAATTTAATTGGCAAAGCTGTACATGAGTTGCCAGAGTTCACGCCGGATATGATCGACGATTCGTACGATTGGCAACAAAAGTCGAAAGCACAATGGCTCGTGAGAAAGAAAAACGCAGATCGCGATTAATTAATACTATAATTAGTCATTCTCTTCTCTCTCTATATTTAATATTATTATTTATTCATTGAAAATTTAACTCCCTCGTTATGTGTATATATACTTTAATTTTTTAACTCGACATCGCGCGCTGAAGCGCTTGTTGTTTTTCAGCCGCTAAGGTACCAAAAGCAGCCGCTAAAGTCTCTCCAGGCAAAGTGCTTTGAAGCTTAACTAACAATTCCTTGAACTGCGCTGCCGTTTCCGGCTCACATAAACGCACTTTCTCGCTACTTGACACAGTAGGCATGACCTCGGCAAAAATCAAAATCAATCTCGCCAAGTGCTCGTAATTTTCACCTAATAAATACGTTTTATAAGTATCGTTTTGCAATAATCTAGCCAGCTGTGCGTTCACGGCTCGCGATTCAATCGCGTCTTCGGTAAGTGGTAAGCACGCTAAGAAAGATGGAAAGATTGCTTTCGCGTCGATGTTTTGTGTTTGGTGTTCGCAAAGTCTGCCTAACGCGGAAACTGCGTTTTCGGTCGCCGTGACGTACTCATCGTCTCGAGCGTTTGGAGCTTGGATAACTGCTCCAAGTGCTTGCAATGCATTAGGTACGTATGGCGTAAAGTTCTGACCCAACATTTGGCCCATTAACCCAATCCTATTTAAAGAGAAAATATGTATCTGTGGTTAGTTTTGTCGTTAAAAATTCATTGCGCGCGGGACATTTATTATTATTATTACGATTGATTGATTGAATATTTATATATGCGTCAGGGCATAGAAGCGGATTTATCGTCAACACGAGTATCCATCGCGCGTACGAATAGCGCAGGCCATCCCCGTGATTCAAGAAGGGGAATCCATGAGTATCGTCATTCGCATATATATATGTATATACATATTCAATCAAAGAAGCAAAACATGCAAGAGAGAGAAAACAAGAACAAAAGTAAACTTACCCATACACCGAAGCCTGTCGCACGTCTGAATCTGTGTCAGAACTTCCTCGAACGCACGCGTCAGCAAATCCTTGCAAATATTTCAACGTCGCGCCTCCTTCGCTCGCGTGCTCAAATACGTCGTCAAAAATGCAAATCGCAATGCGCCTCTCTTCAGCCGATCGATCAGGCGCGAACATCGGCGCAATCTTCGATTGCAACAATGGTTCAATATCTGCTAATATAGTCGATTTGTAACTCTTCAATAACGTTCCAATGCACTCTGCGAATTGATCAAAAACCTCATCTTCAGCTGCTTGTTCTTCCTCCAACGCTTCCATTTCCTCTTCATCAAAATCTTCGTGCGTAGCGCGTTCGTTTCTCTTTGCACGGCGCTCTAAAGACTCTGTCAAGACTTCTTCAAAAGTAGAAAGCATCTTTGGAATGTACTGTCGAACGAGTTCTCCGGATTCTCCCGCGCACTCTGCTAGCGATTCAAGCATAGCCGCTTGAATTTCAACTTCTGGTTCTTTACCCAACGCTTCGATCAAAGGCGGGACGACGTAATCGATGATTCCTTTTAACCAATCAAACGTGCACTCAGGCCCAGATCCTTGCTCAACGCAACGCTTTGCAGCGCGGATAATGTCTGGCAAAGACGCCACGGCAGCACGTCGCACATCTTCATGGAAATAAAATTCAAGCAGAGGAACCATGATTTCACAAACCGGTATGATATATGGCCTGAAACCTTCTTTCAACTCGTCGAGATAGCAACATAACATGGAACAGGCTGTAGATTTTTCCTCCAAAACAGACGTCCTGATGGAGACGCGCTTATCCCCGAAATCGAGATGTTCAAGATCTTCGTCTTCTTCTTCATCTTCTTCTCCAGTGGCCTCGTCTTGATTGACAACTGTGACGTCTGGTTTTAACTGCGCCGAGTGAAGCAGAGGCGGCATAACCGTTCCGAGATACGGAAGGAAATCCGAGCCTAAACATTTACACACGCGCGTCCACGCTTGCAACATATAACTCGTCGTCTGATCGTCAGAATCAAATCCGTTCGCTTGCAATTGCTGCATAATATTCATCACTTCTATTGCATCTGACGAGAATCTCTGTTTTCCAACAGCCATTCCGACTAAAGTCACGCATTCAATAGCTTTCGCGCGAAGCATTCTATATTCTGGAGTATTTGCAGAAACGATAATTTGCTTAAGAATTGGAGTGACGTGATCGTAATATTTCGAAAACGTTTCTTGCGCTGTATCTGCCGTGGATGCCAACGCCGTCAACGCCGATTCTTGTACGACTTTGTTCCCTCCTCTCAATAAGCTTAACAACTTCGTCATCAACTCGTCCATGTATGCATCCATGCATTCGGGTGGACAATTTTCGGTAAAGTTCACTGTGGCCGCGCATGCATGCGCTTGTACACGTGGATTTGCCGTGTCGTCCATGCATCCCATCAAAGCCGGCAATACGAGTTTGTGCCCTTTTCTTTGTAGCCTTGGTCCAAGATCTGTGCATAGCTGGCCGAGACAGTTTACTGCTGCCCATCGAACTCTTGGATGTGGATCCGTATTCGCTAAATGTAATGCTGGCGTTGCGGATCCAATGACATCTTTCATCATACCTTTTTGACATCCTTCGGCGATTTGAGAGACGCAATGTAAAGCGGCGTGTCTCTTTTTCCAGTCTGGATCGACCATCAACGCTTGAATCATACTCGCCGCGTGTGGTAACACCGCAGTTGGACCAAGCGCGATCGCGACACGATCTAAGCATTCGCTTCCAACATCAAATCGATCGCCGTTTCCAGCGTCGTCGTTCTCTTCGTCTCCGCACACGTGCCAATCTTCGTCATCTTCCACGTCGAAGCAAAACACTAAAAGAGCTTTTAACAAACGCGGTACGAAATTCGGTAACTTACGCATCATCCCTGGTGCACGATCTCTCGCTTCTGTTAAAGTGACCAAAAACTCGCACGCTAACGAACGCGTGCCGTCTTCGTAGTCCTCGTTTTCGACGATTGTCAAAAACGCTTCGACGATGTCGAGCAAATATTTCCTTATAAACCTCGGATCGGTCTCCGCGAGCTCGATGAACATCGCGAGCGCTTCTTGCGCATCATCTTCAGCGCCTGTTTGCAAACTCGCCCCTAACGTTTGCAACATCAACGGTAACAAATCTTGAAACGCGTTTCGTTCTTCTTGCGACAAGCCTTCGACGAACGAACACGCCGCCGATAACGAGGCCAAACGCACGTCATTATTCACGTGCTGCAAATTCTGATGCAAAATTGAATGTAAAGTCCCTAAGTGTGGTTTCAAGCGCTCCCCTAAAACGTTCGATAACGCCCCGAATATGAACAAAACAGTTTCCCTCAACTTCGTCCCGGTCTCCTCGGTCGATATCGCTCGAAACATAAACGGCATCAACTCTGGCCATAAATCCTGCTCATCATCGATTTGATTCGCAGCGATCTCAATCACGACATCTCTCGTCTTATTCACGATAGACTTACTTTGCTGATCTCGCTCGTCTCGATCCACTGCGATCGAATCCTCCTCCAAAGCCTTCAAGAGCTCGGCCTTCATTGCCTCTAATCCTGCTTCGGATAATAACTTCCCCATCTTAAACTCGCCTGCATCGTTATTCGTGCCAATGTTCCTCCTGATCAGAACCGCGGCCATCTCCGCGTTCGACCTCGATTTCTCCGATCGATCTGCGTTCCTCAATTGCCTCAAAAGCTGTCTCGTTAAGATCTCGAACTCGTCTCGTTTCATTCGTTCAAAGACTTGTTCACAGCGTTGTCTCTGTTCGTTATCGCTCGCGGTTAACCCTCGCAAGAGCTCTGCGAACTGCTCTTGCTCTCGTTCATCTATCGCTCTCGCGTAAGCGTGTTGTTGTTCTTGTTCTTGTTGCTTATCGCTCATCGTTCTTCTTCTTCTGTGTGTTCCTTTGATTATTGTTTATTAAAGATGATGTTTTTGATGCTCGTTTTTTTAGTGCGGCCGTCAGTTTTGAGGGATTTTCAAAAAAGGCACATCTCAAAGCTCTCGTTTAGATCTTATGCAACGAAATTGTATGCACACTACTGTATGCAGTGTTCGTGCAATACTTTTGTTCCTGAACTGTGTGAACACTGTGTGCAGTGTTCGTGCAATACTTTTGTTCCTGAACTGTGTGAACGCTGTATGCGCGCTCGTACGATATTATTGTATGCGCACTGTATGAAACCCTAAACGTTGGAAAGCAGATGTATATAGTACATCTTCTTCTCGATAGTAATGATAATAGCAATATCAGTACTAGAGCGAAGTTCTTCGTGTTCCTGATTGTTTACGGATTGAAGATGTCGTTTTTGCTCGTTTTTGTGTGTGCGGCCGTCACGGCACGGGGCGATTTTGAACCTGATGCTCTTCAAAACAAA
>Ga0209710_1002804_pt1 | contig 12006 bp, 10 predicted proteins | sample ArcticOcean_MG_C_5_FD_187436 | JGI IMG/M metagenome (GOLD analysis project Ga0209710, IMG submission 187436) | Marine microbial communities from western Arctic Ocean - ArcticOcean_MG_CB4_138 (SPAdes) (version 2) | ecosystem: Environmental > Aquatic > Marine > Oceanic | place: Arctic Ocean...
CTTTTAATTCTTGAGTTGAATCCAGATAAGATTCGTAGACCTCAATACTTGAGCGAGAATACCAATATCGACTATTACTCTCATCTCCTTCAATTTTATGTAACACTGCATGAATCCATTGAGCATTAGGTGTGCTTATATCTTGAACTATCTCGTGGGCAGCATCCCATTGCTCATTTAAAGCAAATTCAATTGCATTTAAACAATCCTGATTATCTTTTTCCACTTAAAAGCTTCTCTTTATCAATTCGGTAACTGCAACTAGCCTTATGATTATTTAATAGACCATTAATTTTTAGGGCTTTTTCTTTACAAATTGAACATCTGTAGACATTGCTGCCCGCCTCAATTCTTTCTTGAGGGTAATCAATATAAAATCTATCCTCCATATTTGCCTTGTTCAAGACTTAAAGAGTAACTATGTTTTTTAAAATGGTTCGTTTGGCAAGCATCTTTAATATTTTTTTTCGATAAAATAGCTACCATTTTATTTTTAGATCGAGGCATACCTTGCACCCTAGCAAAAAAAGGTTGAAAGAATTTTTCAACTGATTTTTTCCCCAAAAATATTCTCTCTCCATCAACCATAATTGGCTCTAAATTTTTATGCTCAGCATTAAAAACTAAATTAACAAAACCATCATCATTCAAAATATTATCATGCAGGTCTAGAAGAAAAAACTTCCACTCATCGACATCCCAAAGATTTTTTGTTGTATGTCCGTTAAAAAAAATTTGAAATGCAGTAACCACATCATATTTATGCTTCAGCTTTAATAAAGGTTTATTTTTTTTAATTTCAAAATCATATTTTTTTATTTTGAGTAATTTAGTTGCCGCTTTACATATTGGGGGTGCATTTGGTGGGTCTATTGAATCAACAATGTGGCCATTAAATGTTGCAATATGGGAAAACATGCCGAAGCGGCAGCCTATATCTAAAATTCTTGAGGGTTTTTTAAGCTTTAAGAGATAAAATCTTTGAGCGATCCTGGACCAGTTAAGATCTAAATCCCTTGAAAATTTAGCAAAAAAATCATCAAAATATTCGCCCTTTATATTGTGGACACGGCTGTCTTTATTTCTTTTAGTCTTATATAAATTTCTTAACTTAGATTTGAGATCGTCAGAAAGAACTTGATGCAGATTAGTCTCTAGGCAAAAGTTCTCTGTAATTTTTTTTAAATTATCTGTACTTTTTAAAATCTCTACCAATATTGATGAGTTCTTAGTACTCCCTACCCAGTCAAAGAATTGAATTAAATCTTCTATTACTTGTAAATCTGACTCATAAATTCTATTCCTAAAATATGTATTACAAATTAAACAGGAATACTCATCTGCCATAAAGGGTGCCCCAGCATTGACTGCACTTTTGGCCTTAGCCATGTGGCTATTAATTTCAATGACAAACTGATTCTCTCTATTACCCATATCATCCATTTATAATTTATAATTGTTGGGTAATTATAACAAATAATTTAAAAATTAAGGCTTATTAGTCTAGTAATTATTTACGGAACATAGATATTTTTCGAATAGTTTAATCAACTTTAAGTATAATTCCTTTATTATAATAAAATTAAAATCATGATGATAAGAAGATTTAATTCAACGTTAATAAATATTACACTTGGTTTGGCTGTTGCATTAATAACTACTGGCTTCTTGAGACTTCAACTCTTAACAGGCCCTCCTGATACCGATTCTGGTTTCTATATTTTTTTAAGTCAATTCACATACTCCCTTCTTAGTAATGGTATAAATATGCCAGATAAAATGCCTTTCGCTCTTTACCCTTTAATTACTTCTTGGGTTTGGGCTTTAGAAGTCCAGCAGTGGATTGCGTTTAGAATAATAGACTTATTAGTTGCTGTGATTGCTTCATTTTTACTCTTTAAAGTCATCTTAAAAGAAAGTGGGAGCACTATCTTCACAATAGCTTTATCCTTTCCACTTCTTTTAGCATTAAATAGTCCAGAATATATAGGATACGGATTTAAAAATAGTATTTGGATTGCATATATCCCTTTATTTTCAGCATTGCTACTTTGGCAGAATTTAACAAAAGATAGTCATTTAGCTTTTTACTTTATTGGTGCACTTGCTGCATTGGGTGTCTTATTTAGAGAAGCTTTTTTGGTATTTTTTATCATAGGAGCAATTGCAATCTGGGTAACTTATGGGTGGAAAACTCTTATAAGGTATTTAATAGGAGCTGCAATACTTGGATTTACGATTACAGGAATTATTCTTTATTTGAGAAATTGGGATGCTATGGCATTAATTAGCTCATATACAGATATTCAAAAAAAAACTTATGATATTTCAGCAGAAGCTATAAAAAAATTATTTTACAAAAGTGGCTTAAGTAGTGCCAAAGACTTCACTCTCATTTTAACAACCTCCTTGATAACATTTATTTATGCTATCAAATTATTTATTAATAAAAAAATTAGCCTCCGTCGGCCATTATTTTGGTTATCACTTGCACTTGTTGCCCTTGTTGAACCTTATATAAAGATGGGTTTTCCTTATCATTTTGCAGCTTGTATTCCAGGGCTTGCAGGCCTAAGCGCCCTAGGGTGGAAGTATGTCAGCATTGAATAAACAAGTGAAAAATATAAATATCTAAAAGTAGCAATAAGTTTTATTAGCATTTTTTTTATTTATCCAGTCCTAAGTAGCGCTTTAAAAAAAGAACCAATATATTCAATAACTGATGCTTACAATCTGAGTCAAAGTCAATTATTTAGAGAAACTAAAAGTGTTAAAAGTAGTAATCATTTAATTGCATCTAAAATAATATTTGAAAATTCAAGAGAAGATTCAACACTATCTATAACCGGACAAATGGAAGCCCTATTTCCCTTAACAGGATTATTGCCACCAGCTTACATCGCTGCTGACCTAAGAAATGTATTATCATTTGTTGATTTTGATGAAACATTATTTAAAGAAAAAATTAAAGAATACCAGCCAACTTTAATTATGGCTGTCGAGCCAACTATATATGTGTTTGGAAGCCTTCGTGGTGAAGCTGAAATATCTAGATTAATTGAAGAAACAAATCTATATGAAAAAATAGCAATTATTCCTTTTAATTCAGATATTCATTATGGATGGAAACATGGGTCTATATATAGATTAAAAAGTTTTAATTAATGAATTTATTGCTAGAAATAAATTAAAATATTACATAAATTATTTTCCAAATCTTTTAATTAGCAGTCTTAGATATTCGTTTATATTATTTTTAACACTTTTCCCAATAATTTTTTTTAGCTTACTCCCTGATAGTGCTATCAACTCTTTGCCCGGACGTCCTACAAGGCTGCCCCTTTCTACTTTAACTAAATTTTTGTTCTCAGATATATGCTCATATAGATTTTTAATATTAAAATAATTTTCAAAGCTAATATTAAGTGTGGAATTGTATAATTTTTTATTATCCTTAATATTGTCAATTATATTAGCCAAGTTCTCCATTGTTATGAAGTCCCTAATATTATCTGGATTCCTAATCTTAAGTTTTTTATTGCTCTTTAGATGAAAGAAGATTTCACCCAATAATCTTTGTGGCTTTGCATACTCCCCAATAACCAAGCCAGGTATTACCCAAATGTAAGGAATTTTTCTATCCTCCATAATTCTTTTGACTGCTAGATGAGAGCTATATTTTGCCCATCCATAAGAAGTTAAAGGATTCGGTAAAGAATTTTCTTTGTAAGGTACTTTAGAATTTCCATATTCATCACTACTTCCAAAAAAAATTATAACCTTTGTCGACTTAGGTGCATTAAGGGCTAAATTAACAGTTGGAAGCAATGTATTCTTTGTTTGCTTGCTGTAGTACTCATAATTTTCTTCAGGAAGTCCTGTATGACTTGCTAAATGAATGAGGTAGTCACACTTGTAACTGTCTAATTTAGCCCTTAATGCCTCACCAGAATTAAAAGTCTTTCTCGGTATAGTAAGAACATGGTTATCTTTTGAAAAATACTTAGTTAAATATTTCCCAATAAAACCTTTATGGCCTGTTATTAGAATTTTTTTCATTTTTTAAAATATACCTTGGTCTATTTCTCACCTCATCTAATATTTTAGAAATATAGAGTGACATTATACTTAGGGATGACATTACAATTAGAAGAATTAATAATGAAACGATGATCAATGTTGTAAATCCATCTACCGGAATATAATTTAGTAAATACATGGATAAATAAATTATTATACCAATTAAACTAATAAAGCTAATAATAAAGCCAATGGTTGAAACTAGGTGAAGAGGTTTATTTGTGAATGATAATATTGCATTAGTTGCGAATGATACATATCTAAACCAACTAAACTTGCTATTACCGCCGTAACGCTGATCCCTTTTGTAATCTATGCCAATTTGCTTTCCACCAATATAACTAATAATCCCTCTTAAATATATATTGCTCTCTTTAAAGTTTTTTATTTGATTGATAATTTTTCTGTCAATCAATCTGAAATCACCTGAGTCAATTGGGATATTAATATCTGATAAAAAATTAATCAGTCTGTAAAAAATTTTTCTTTGAGCCTCTAGAATAAATGATTCCTTTCTTCTTACTATTACTCCATATACAACATCAAAACCCTCTTCCCATTTATTAATAAATTGATATATTAAGTTTGGGTTGTCCTCACCGTCCGCATTAATTTGAATCGCGGCATCCCCTGTGCATATATCATAACCAGTAAGTATATTAGCTTGATACCCGAAATTTCTATTTTGGCATTTATATATAAAATTATTTTTTTTTGCAATATTAATCGCATCTAATGAGGAGCCATCGTCACTATTATTATCTAATAAAATAACTTCAAATGAATATTTATTTTTAAGCTTTTTAAGTTCTGGGGTTAGGTTATCTATAAATTTGTTCAAAACAAATTTTTCATTATAAAAAGGAATAATGATTGATATTTTTTTCATAATACGAGTTTACCGGAGATATTAAATATTAAAAGCTGCTTACTTCATTATAATTTTATGTACCACAAAAAGTCTGGTAGTTAGGATTCGGTTTTATGGTTGGGTTGCGATAAACTTCATTGAATAATGTTTCCTCAAACGGATTCTTCAAGGCTTCAAGTAAAGCCAAGAAAGGTTTTAGATCACCGGATTCTCCTGCTGCCAAAACCTCTTCCACATGATAGTTGTTAGGGGTGATGACAGGATTACTGTCGCGCATCAAACAAAGAGAGGCTTTTATCGGCTTTGAGTTTCGCGTAAGTCTTGCCTTCCACTGTATGTACCATTTTTGAAACACTGGCGAATTGTAGGCTTTATTTTCTATTATATTTTCTTGGGTCAGATCACGAAAGGTCCTTGTAAAATCTGCCTTCGAGGTTTGCATCCAGCCTAAAAGGTTTTGAGCGAGAGAGAAATCGCCTACTTCCTCACCAAATAGTCCAAGCTTACAACGCATACCTGTAATCCATGCTTGATTAAAACTCGGACTGTAGCTCTCAATCGCAACTTCTGCAAGCTTCACTGCCTTCTCAGTATCACTATGTAAAAGGGGTAACAGGCTATCGGCTAGCCTTAACAGATTCCAGTGGGCGGCATGCGCCTGACTTCCATACTTATAGCGTCCATGAGAATCAATCGAGCTAAATACTGCCCCCATGGAAAATATATCCATAAAAGCACAGGGACCATAATCAATCGTTTCCCCACTAATAGTCATATTATCGGTATTCATTACCCCATGGATGAAACCAACATGCATCCATGAAGCAACGAGTTTAGCTTGCCGGTCAATCACAGCCTTAAGAAAGTTAAGATAGGGATTTTCCTGGTTAGTAAGTTCAGGGTAATGCCGTGCTATTGCATAATCAGCTAAAGGCTTCAGCCCCTTAATGCCTTTGGTAGCGTTGGCATATTCAAAAGTGCCAACGCGCAAGTGGCTAGAGGCGACACGTGTCAGAATTGCACCGTCTAATAGCGATGAACGAATGACTGATTCACCAGTTAATACCAAGGCAAGGCTTCTGGTCGTAGCAATATTTAATGCATGCATCGCTTCACTAATAAGGTATTCTCGAAGCATTGGAGCAAGAGCAGCACGCCCATCACCATTTCGTGAATAAGGTGTTGGGCCAGAACCTTTAAGCTGAATGTCGAAGCGTTTGGCATCGGGCGTGATTTGCTCTCCAATTAAGTGCGCACGGCCATCTCCTAGTATCGCAAAATGTCCGAACTGATGTCCAGCATAGGCTTGTGCAATAGGTCTTACATCTTCAGGTAGCGAATTACCAGAAAAAAGCTGAGCAAGCATTTCCTTATCATCTGCAGGCAAATTAATGCCTAGTGATTTTGCCAGATCAGCATTAAAAAGCAAAAGCTGTGGCTTACTTACAGGTGTAGGATTAATGCGAGTAAAAAAATGTTCCGGCAAGTCAGCATAGCTATTTTCTAAACGCCAACCATGCAAATGATTCATGATGGATGAGCTAGACTCATAAGAGCCTTGAGTAAAAGTATTTTTTTCATATCACTTCATAATATTGTTTGTAGTTTGAATCAGGTATCTATCAGCCATGGTATAGCAGCCAAGATTGTTAAAACAAGTGCCAATGCCACTAATAACTTATACATAAAACTCAGAGCCCCCTCTTTTACTTAATGTTTATCCTATCTCAAACAAGGATCAGGTTGCGTCAACCTTAATGACCACCTTATCATCTTTGTTAGCTACAATATATATATTCCAATTGCTAATATGTCAATATAGCTAGCATTGAGAACCTTTATAACATCATTAGGATGACCAAAGTAAAGGTAATATAGAAAGGAAATAATTTAGAAATGGTAATATTATTATACATATTAAGAATTATCCTAATACAATTAAGTTGTATAGTTAAAATCAGAAGAATTTTTTTACATAAAAGTTAATTTTGTTAAAATTAGAATGAAAAAAATTACATGGTGTTAAATATTTTTAAAAGTTGAGGAAGTAATATTAAAAAAATAATTAAATCTGCTAAGAAAAGATTACTTAAAATGCATTTTGAATCTGGAATTGGCCATATTGGTGGAAATTTATCATGTATTGATATATTAATTGTGCTTTTTCATAAGCTCATATCTTCCAAAGATAAATTTATTCTTTCTAAAGGTCACTCTGCTGGAGCTCTATATGTAGCTCTTTGGTCGATTGGTATTTTAAAAGATTCAGATTTAGACACTTTTCATCAAGACGATACTTTATTGGCAGGACACCCCTTACCAAATAAAATTAAAAATATTTCATTTGCAACCGGTAGCTTAGGCCATGGTCTATCTTTATGTGCTGGTATTGCAATGTCAAAAAAAATTAAAGGCACTAAGGGGCAAGTTTTTTGTTTAACTTCTGATGGAGAGTGGCAAGAGGGATCTACGTGGGAAGCTCTTATTTTTTCTTGTCATCATAATTTAGATAACCTCACTATAATAGTTGACCACAACAATCTGCAGGGTTTTGGTAGCACAAATGATATTGCTTCATTGTCTCCACTAAGTAAAATTATTGATGGGTTTGATATAGAAGTTATAACTATTAATGGCCACTCCCCTGAAGAAATATTGTCATCATTAAAGAAAAAACAAAATCAATGCAGAATAATAATTTTAGAGACAATTAAAGGTAATGGCGTAAGTTTTATGGAGAATAAAATGGAGTGGCATTATTTACCAATGAATAAAGACCAATATACCCAAGCAGCTAAGGAGGTTGATAGCGCATGAGAACGCAACTCTCTGATGGCCTAATCAAGTTAGCTAATAAGAACAACGAAATAATTTTTCTTACTGGCGATCTTGGATTTATGGCTCTTGAAGAATTACGAGACAAATTAAAAGAAAAATTCATAAATGCCGGCATTGCTGAACAAAATATGATTGGGGTCGCAGCTGGAATGGCGAGCGAAGGATTTATTCCATGGGTATATAGTATTGCCCCATTTTGTTACGCAAGACCATTTGAGCAAATTCGAAATGATGTTTCTTTTCACAATCTGCCTGTTAAATTACTAGGCAATGGAGGTGGTTATGGATATGGCGTAATGGGGCCAACACATCATGCAATAGAGGATTATGGAATTCTGTTAACACTAACTAATTTTAGGGTTTTTATTCCATGCTTTAATGAAGATATTTATCCGATTTTAAAATTATCAAACTCTAATGAAAAACCAACATATATAAGACTTGGCTATGATGAATCTGATGAGGGGTATATACCACCAAAATACGAAACCTGGAGGCAGCTAACTATTGGCAACGGCCCGGTAATTATAGTCACAGGCCCCATAGCAACGACTTATATTAAAGCTTTTGGGAAGTTAGATAAAAAGAAAAGACCAAATTTATGGATATTAGGTGAGCTACCAATTCTTGAAGATTCGTTACCAAAATTTTTAATTGAGCAAATAAATTCAACTAAAAATCTATTTGTTATCGAGGAGCATGTCGCTCAAGGCGGAATAGGATCACAGATTTCGCTAGTATTAATTAAAAATAATATTAGCGTTAAAAGTTTTACTCATTTATTTGCTACTTCACATCATTTTGATAAAAGCGGATCACAAAAATATCTTAGAAAAAAATGTGGCATCGATTTAAATAATGTACTATCAAGATTATAAATTTAATCTTCAGTATTAACGGGTATTAATGGATATTAATAAGCACATACAATCTCTTGAAGGGCCAATTTTAGTTTTAGGGGCTTCTGGCTTCATTGGGGCAAACCTTTTTAAAATGCTTCTATCAAAAAGAGAAGATGTTTATGGGGTGTGTAGACTTGAGAGAGGATGGAGGTTAGAGGGCGTTGATACAAAGAATATAATGTTTACTGATGTAAATGATTCCGTAGCACTTAAAAATCTTATTAATACAATTACCCCAAGAACAGTTTTCGATTTTATATCTTATGGGGGATACTCATTTGAAGAAAGCCATGAAATTGTCTACCAAACGAATTTTTTATCTTTAACCAACATTGTCACCTTACTCGAAGAAAAAGGAGTATCGGCATATATACACGCGGGCACTTCTTCCGAATATGGTTTAAATTCAAAACAACCCAAAGAAGATTCAATTCTAGAACCAAATAGCCATTATTCATCTTCTAAAATAGCAGCATCATATTTTTTAAAATATGTGGGGAAAACTCGGAATTTTCCATCGATTAATTTGAGGTTATATTCAGTTTATGGCCCTCTTGAGGATTCCTCAAGATTAATTCCAAACATATTAAATAATGCAAAACTAAAAAAATTTCCCCCATTAGTGGATCCAGATATTTCAAGAGATTTTATTTTTATTGACGATGCATGTGAAGCATTTATTTTAGCAGCAAGTAAAATTCATCCAGATTTATATGGGGAAAGTTTTAATATTGGAACAGGTAATAAAACAACAATTAAAGATTTAGCATTAACAATAAAGAAAATTTATAAAATTAAAGAAAACCCAATTTTCAGCAATATGAGTAAAAGAAGTTGGGATGTAACTGAATGGTATTCAGACTCAAAAAAAGCAGAAAATATTTTTGGATGGAAATCTAAAACTAGTTTGATTGATGGTTTAAATTTAACATTTAAATGGTTAAGCACATTAACAAACAATGATTTTATTTCTATAACCAAACAAAATAGCTCGAATAAAAAAAGAAGTATTTCTGCAATTATTGCATGCTATAAAGATGAGAAGGCAATTCCAATTATGTACCAAAGACTAACTAAAACATTTAAGGAGATTAAAATAGATTATGAAATTATTTTTGTTTGTGATGGAAGTCCACATAATGATATAGATGTAATTAAGGAAATATCTAAAAAAGACTCACGAGTTATTGGGGTTAATCATTCAAGGAATTTTGGCTCACAAATGGCTTTTAGGAGTGGGATGGAGCTATCAACTAAGCAAGCTGTAGTTTTATTAGATGGTGATTTACAAGATCCTCCAGAATTAATTAAAGACTTCGTTAGGAAATGGCTAGAAGGCAACGATGTTGTTTATGGCACTAGGGTAAAAAGAGAAATGCCATTTCTTTGGGGGCTCTTATATAAATCCTTTTACAGAATTTTATCATCATTAAGTTTTATTAAAATTCCACTTGATGCGGGTGATTTTTCATTGCTTGACAAAAGAGTTGTAAGTTGGATTTTAAAGTGCCCAGAACGTGATTTATTTATGAGAGGGATTAGAGCTTTTGTTGGATTTAAGCAAGTTGGTGTAGATTATATAAGGCCAGAACGAATGTTTGGAAGCTCTACTAATAGTTTAATTAAAAATATAGGGTGGGCAAAAATGGGTATTTTATCATTTACAAATACCCCATTAAATATGATGACGATTATGGGGTTTGTTACATTACTCATATCGATTTTTTTAATTTTATTATTTGCTTCATTAAAAATATTTTTCCCAGATATTGCGCCAAAAGGTGCGACCACAATTATGCTTTTAATTCTTTCATTTGGATCTATTAACCTTTTTGCTATTTCATTGGTCGGTGAATATATTGGAAAAATAATTTTAGAAGTTAAACAAAGGCCAAGAGTAATACGCTCAGAAATTATTAGAAGTGGCTTTACTACAGAGTTGTAAGGTAAGAATATTGGTAGCTAAATCAAGAAGATGTCCAGTTTGCTTTGATTCGAATAAAAATAGTATTATTTTTCAAAAAGAAAATATTGATAAGAAAAAAATAACATCTTTTACTTATGCATCAAGAAAAAATCCTGAGTTCATGTGCCATGAAATGGTCAGGTGCTTGAATTGCGATTTGGTCTATGTAACTACCCCTCCTAACAAACTAAAACTTTCTGAGGCTTACCATGCTGCTGATTATGATAGCTCAGAAGAGGCATTGGATGCAGCAGAAACATATATTAACCATATGGATGATGTAATTTCTAAATTAAATTTAAAGAGTAAGGTATTGGAAATTGGATCTGGTTCTGGAGATTTTTTGTACAATCTGAAAAAAAAGGGGTTTACTAAATTAACTGGAATTGAACCATCTATATCAGCAATTAATTGTGCACACTCTGAAATTAAAAATCACTTAAAGGAAGGCATTTTTCAAGTAGATCATTTGCAGGAGGCGAGTTATGATTTAGTTTCCTGTTTTATGACACTAGAGCATGTATATGACCCAAGAGAGATAGCCGAGTCCGCTAATAAGATCTTAAAAAAAGGTGGGTATTTTGTAATGGTCGTTCATAACTATAGGTCGCTAGTAAATAGAATTTTAGGTAAAAAGTCACCAATAATTGATATTGAGCATATGCAATTATTTTCCAGAAAGAGCATTAGATTATTATTAAATAATACAAATTATCAAGATATACAAATTAAGTCTGTTTCCAATCGCTACTCAATTAGTTACTGGATAAGGTTATTACCTATATTTAGCTTAATTAAGAAAATCTCTATTAAGCTCCTTAAAATATTTAATCTTGATAATGTAAAAATAAATATAAATGTAGGAAATATAATAGTTTCAGGAAGGAAAATTGATGCTGAATTTAAAGATTAATATTATTATATAAATCAATAGTTTATAGAGTTACTGATATAAAATGAAATATGGTGGAAGAGGTGAGCTCCAATGTCAAACTTAATGCCGTCTAAAATAGGCCCCGGCCGCCTCTCTAACGGTCTATTCTGCACATCTCGAGTCTAATACAGTCGAGCTTAATTTAGTACAATCTAGTTCATGACTGTATATTAGTTTTCCTTTCCTTTTGATTTTTCTTCTAATTGCCTGACCTTATTCTTATCACCACAAATATGCATTTCATATTTTACTTGTCCACATGCTTCATAATTCGGTAACATTAAGCAAGTATTTAGATAACCTTCATAAGCTTCTTTATCATAGAAACATGAAAGGGATGGCTTGGAGTATTCTATCTTTAAGCCTTGGTCATTAATAAAAATTTCTTTACTATGACCTAACATAGGAATCATTA
>Ga0209710_1002805_pt1 | contig 12005 bp, 10 predicted proteins | sample ArcticOcean_MG_C_5_FD_187436 | JGI IMG/M metagenome (GOLD analysis project Ga0209710, IMG submission 187436) | Marine microbial communities from western Arctic Ocean - ArcticOcean_MG_CB4_138 (SPAdes) (version 2) | ecosystem: Environmental > Aquatic > Marine > Oceanic | place: Arctic Ocean...
CAACAACTGCTAACATATCAGGCGGCAACTTAATATCATCAGGTTCTCATATTACAACTGGAAACGTAACTGGTGGTAACTTTATTACTGCTGGTAACGTAGAAGCAACAGGTAATGTAAGTGGCGGAAATTTGGTCACAGGTGGAGCAGTTATTGCAACTGGAAATGTCAGTGCATTAAACATTACATCTACTGGAGCAGGTAATATTACTGCAGGTGGATTTGTAATTGGTGATGGAGGTTTCTTATCCAACGTAACTGCCGCTTCAAACGTTGCAGTTACACAGGTTGCGAACGGAACGTCAGTTGTTGGTATAGCAAGTTCAGGAGGTAATGTTGAAATTACATCAGGTGGTGTATTAACATTACAAACAGATGGAACAGTTGTAGAGTTCCTTGTTCCATTAAACTTTGGTGCGGCTAATGTTGTAACAACTGGTAACGTAAGTGGCGGCAACGTTCTTGCAAGTGCTAATGTTGTAGCAACTGCAAACGTTTCAGCAGCAAACTTTTTAGGTAATGGTAGTTTCTTAACTGGGATCGATGCAACCGGAATTAGCAACGGTACATCAAATGTTACTGTAGCAAATAACGCGGCTACAACAGTTGGAGTTGCTGGAACAACAAGATTAACTATTGCCGCTACAGGAACTACTGTAGACGGTATAATGACTGCAACAGGCAATGTTACTGCTACCGGTAACATAGCAGGTGGTAACGTAATAGCAACAGGTAATGTTGATGCCGCTAAGGTAAGCACAACAGGAACTATAGTTGCCGCTGGTCTTGTAACTGGTTCAGGACTAAACACAACAGGAATTATAACAGACGGCACAATGAGTATCCAAACTGGATCTCTAACAAGTGTAGCAAATATAGCCGCAGGAGGTAACGTAACTGTAACAGGTAACGTAAGTGGTGGTAATATTATTACTGCTGGTGCAGTATTTCCAACAGGTAATATTACAACTGCCGCAGGAAACATAAATGCAGGAAATGTAATATCAAGTGATATAGTTCAAGGTGTAAGTATACTCGGAACAACACTTGTACATGCAACTGGTTCAGGTGGAAGTTCTAGTACAACAACAGGTGCTCTACGTAGTACTGGTGGATTAGGTGTTGTAGAGAATGCACACATAGGCGGACTTACAGTAGTAACAGGTAATATTACAACTGCCGCAGGAAATATATCAGGCGGAAACATATTTTCAACTGCATTACTCAGTACTCAAACATTAAGTGTCAATGCCGCAGATGCTGTTACTGCTATAACAAACGCAGGAACAAATGGTGTTGGAAATATAGGTGCATCTGGTGCAAACTTTAATACAATACACGCAACTACATTTAGTGGTGTATCAACTACAGCAAAATACGCTGACGTTGCGGAACAATATCTAGCAGATCAAGAATATGAGTCAGGTACTGTTGTGTCTATTGGTGGAGTATATGAAATAACCTCATGTGGATTAGGTGACCATCCAGCAGGAGTTATATCTACTGATCCTGCATACCTAATGAATAGTGGATTAACTGCAGGATTGCCTGTAGCACTAGTAGGGCGTGTACCAGTTAGAATCTTTGGATCAGTAATCAAAGGACAAAAAGTGTACTCAGACCTACATGGCAGAGCAAGTAAAAATGCAGACGGTCAACTAGTAGGAATATCACTCGAAGATAATGCAGACGAAGGTGAAAAACTTGTCGAGTGCATGTTAAAGTTATAGGAAGTTTTAAATGGCACAACCAGTTTGGGTAACACCTGCAGGAGATCTAGGCACTATTGCTGAGAACTTGTTTTTTCAAGTACCAGTTCTTGCTACTGATCCAGATGGCGGAACACCAACGTATAGTTTAATTGCTGGAAGAGTACCAGAAGGTATACAAGTAACAAGCAATGGCACTATTGAAGGAGTGCCTCTTGCGTACACATCAGTTAAAGGTACACCTACTGAGGTTAGCGAAAATGTAACATCAACATTTGCTATCAGAGCAACATCGCCTAATGGTGTTACTATAAATGATAGAACATTTAGTTTAACAGTAACTGGACAGGACATACCAGAATTTACAACTGCCGCTGGTAGCCTAGGAACATTTTATGATTGTGACGGTGTAAATATCACAATTGGATTTACAGATACTGATCCTAATGACGTAATTGTTATTGACGTTGACAACGGAGAATTGCCACCTGGGTTAACTATTAATCCAACTACTGGTGTTATCTCAGGACACATAACACCAATAAGCGATTTACCAGATGATGCAACTGCAGGCTATGATGCTAGTGCATTTGACTTATATCCATTCTCATTTCAAACACGCAGTATTAATAAAAATTACGAATTTACACTGCGTATTACAGACGGTAAAGATCAAAACCTAAGAACATTTACAATGTTTGTAGTCAGTAGAGATAGTTTAACTGCTGATACAACTGATTTTGATGCATCCAACGACGTATTAACTGCGGATCTTTCACCACAACGTACACCATACATTACCAACTACCCACCAGCCACAACTAATCCAACAGTTGCCGCAGGTACAATTGGCACATTTAGACATGACAACTTTTTTGCATATCAACTAATAGGATTTGACTGTGATGGAGACAGGTTTGAGTTTGAAATAATACAAGGTGATAGTGCAGATTTACCACCAGGAATTGTATTTGACAGATCCACAGGATGGCTAACAGGATTCTTTCCAGATCAAGGTGCTACCGAAACAATATATAACTTTGATATAACAATTGCTAAATTGGATAACAATCAAGTTGTAAGTGCGCCATACAGTTACACTATATCAGTAATTGGTAACATTGAAAATAGTGTTGTATGGCTTGATGGAACACTTATCCCTGGTAGATCAATTGATGATCCAATATACAGCCTAGGCTCAATAAACAACGGTGGTATTAGTACATTTTCTATCGAAGCAACCAATCCAACTGGAAGGTTGTTATTATTCAAACTTGGTACATACTCATTAGGAAACCAACTTCCTCAAGGATTAAGTCTTCTTGAAAGTGGAAATATTGCAGGTAGAGTTAGTTTTAACACGTTTGCTATTGACGGCGGAACAACAACATTTGACAAAGATGTTAGCACTAGATTAAACGCCGCCGAAACTACATTTGATAAAGCATTTGATTTTACAGTAGTAGCATATAGTTCTGATGGATTGGTCAGTGTTAGTAGACGATTTCGTATAACAGTTGACAGAGCATACAATTCTCCCTACCAAGGACTTTATATCAAAGCAATGCCTGATCAGAAAGACAGAAATCTTGTAAACAGTCTGTTACAAGATACTGATATTATCCAGCCAAGTCGTATGTATAGACCTGATGACCCGTATTTTGGAATAGCAAGCAGTGTTATATACAATCACGCATACAGCTTGGACACAGCTAATTTAGATGAATATTTAACGGCACTAAGCAAAAACCATTTTCGTAAGAAGTTAATACTTGGTAAAATCAAAACTGCACAAGCATTGAACACTGATGGTACTGTGGAATATGAAGTTGTATACAGTGAAGTTGTTGATACAGGGGTAAACAAACTAGGTGAATCACCTCCACAGAGTATTACACTACCTTATCCGGTAACAGTGCAAGGAGCAAGTGCAGTACAAGTTAAGGTAGAATTTCAAGAACCACAAGTGATTGACAATGACTTTTATACACTTGAAGCTGGTGGAATACATGCTCTTGCAGATAGAACATATCTTAGCGAATTTCCTCCTTACACAACACCAAAGATTAGTCTTGTGAAAAAATCTGAGGACGTTACTTGGCACCGAGCAGCAAAGAATTTAAGTTTACTAACTACTGTTGCAAGTCAAATGGCTTCAAATTGGCAAGGGTTAGGCAACCAAAGTGATCCAACCAGTGATCTTGCGTCTCAACCTTTTAACTGGACACCGCAAAACGAGTGTACAGTTTGGAATACTGATCCAGAAACCATAGAACAATATAATAAGTTTTTTCCAGATCCTGAGAACTACGACAATGCAGATATTATTTGGAGCGAGTATAAGTTTGGAAGATACAAAGGATCAACAGTTGATCCTGCAACAGGCGAAGAGACTACAGACATACCAAAGCCAAACCCAGAAAATTATCAACCTGGTGATGACAAGTACCATGTGGCACCGTATGCATTAATAACCGAGCCAGCAGGTGAAGATTATGTGTACATTGCAGTAAGAGGTACACTAAACGGTCCAGACGGAGGTTTGGATGTACAATTTACACCTGAGCAAAACCCATTTGGTAACTTTAAAGGTCTTACAGTAACTGGTTTTACAAAAGCATTCAGAGGCCTAGGATTCAAAGCAGGAAATGATACTGTTAATGGGCGTCCTAACATAGAAAGAGGATATACTATTCCAGGACAAACACTGTTCAATGCACTGACTAATACCACACGTACAAAGATACGCATTGGAGGACACAGTTTAGGTGGAGCAGTGGCAACACTGGTCACTGCATTAGCCGCAGACATGAACAAGTTCTCACACATCGAAAGTATACCGAGTGCAGGACCTCAAGCAGGCAATAGCGGCTTTTATACATGGTTTAAAACACTTAGAACTACAGACGGTAAAAGTGTAAATGACCACTTTGATCGTATAGTTAATAGAAACGAAAACGGCGAATGGAACGATGTGATACCAAAATTTCCAGATGTACTCGGAACAGTACATGTTGGCAAGTCTGTTTACTTTAATGCACGTTACTTGGGAGAGGAAAAAAAGTATGGCGATGTGGCAAAGAATCATCAAATTTGTGGTGCGTATGCATATGCAATTAGGTTTCCAGACACTCCATTTAATGACGTAAACGATAGAGGCGAAGTTATCTTTCCTAAACCAGTCGAACATCCAATACCTCCTCGTGAAGCATTCAGTTTAAAGTCTCACTTGATGAAAAAGGATGCTATGTACAATGCCAACTATAAAAACAGTAGGTGGAATATAGAACAAACTGAACAAACTGTTACAACTGTGTATCCAAACAGCTTAATTAACATGCGTGATCGAGTAATAGATACTGTAGGACAAGAAAGCACAGTACTTCCGCAATGGATGACTACAAAACAAACAGATGGTAGAGTACTTGGCTTTACAAAAGCATGGGTAATTTGTTATACTAACCCTGGCGAAAGTGATCGAATCAGTTATAATATAAGAACACGTTTTGGCGAAATACTCAACAGAGTAAACTTTGTTAGTGATAGATACATATTAGATAACCAACTAACTACGCATTGGTCAGTAAACGATGCCGGCGGAACTTGGATTCCATCGCCACCGTTAAGTACTACGTTTAATACAAATCAAACAACCAATCCAACCAGTAGCGGCAATCCAACAATTTTTGATGCCAATGCTACACAGTTTACCAGCCCTGTAGATATATACGGCAAGACAGACAAGTATGATAAATACCTCGTATTCCCGAAGACGAATATTTTAGGATAATAGAAAGAGATTTAACAAATGACCAGTAGCATCAATCCAAATAATATAGACACCACCTATCCAATTGCTGGGCAGGACAATGATAGTCAAGGGTTTCGTGATAATTTTACAAATATCAAAACAAACTTTGAATATGCAGAGACTGAAATTGATGACTTGCAAGCAAAAGGAATCTTTAAAAGTGCATTAACAGGCACAGTACTAGACAACGATATGGCCGGTGCAGTAATAAAGAATACCAAGACGCAAGCATACAGAGCAACTAGAATCGCACTAGGTGCAGTTACAGGTTCAGCAGCAGTTGACTATGCCGCAGGTAACTGGTACAGTGTAACAACTTCAGGTAGCATTACACTAGCATTTAGCAACATACCCGCAGCTGGTAATCAAGCATTTATTACTGTTACTGTAACAGTGGCAAACATTGCACACACAATGACATTGCCATCAGCAGTAGGCAACAGTGCAAGTGCAAAGAGTATTGTTGGCATACAAGGTATTGTTGCAAACGTAATAACATTTAAAGAAGCAGGCACATATGAATTTCAATTCCACACAGACGATGGTGGAGCAAGCATCTTCTTAAGTGAACTTACAAGACCAAGAGATACACTTACAAACCCAATTAAATTAACAGGTTCAGAAGATTTAGCCGCAGCAGGAGCAGCCAGTTTAACATTAACTTCCAGTTTCTTTACAACTGCAGCCGCAGAAACTGCAACACTTGCCGCAGGTGTCGAAGGACAAGTTAAGGTATTTGCAATGGTAGCAGATGGTGGTGATATGGTAATAACAATTGCCAATGCAGGATGGAAAGCATCAGGCACAGGCACTATTACTTTTGATACAATTGGCGATGCAGCCACAATGATGTATATCAATAGCAAATGGTTTTGTATTGGAAATAACGGTGCAACCTTTGCATAAAAAGGCAAATTAATAATTGACATACCAGCTCCTTTGCGTTATAATTAATGTAGTGTAAAGGAGTTTTTTAATGACACAAATAGATCTAAACAAGTACAAAGAATTTGTAGACGCAGTAACCAGTGACCATAGCAAAGACAATGACGCTTTTGTTAATAACTGGAATATACTTAATATGGAAGATGTCAATATGCCACGTTTGCTAACTGCAAGTTGCGGACTAGGTGCCGAAGCTGGTGAGTTTACAGAAATAGTAAAGAAAATGATATTTCAAGGCAAGCCACTCACAGATGAGAATATATATCACATGCAACGTGAACTAGGCGATGTAATGTGGTATTGGATGCAAGGTTGTATGGCATTAAATATTGATCCTAACGAAGTTATTCAAATGAATATTGATAAACTTAAAGCAAGATATCCAGGTGGTGACTTTGATGCACACTACAGTGAAAACAGAAAAGACGGCGATATATAGTGGAACATCCGTTAATAGGTAATATCAATGATCTTACTCCAGCAGAGTTGATGGACAAGATTACTGACCTAAATAACAAATACACCATATGTATGAGAACAGGAAATCATTCAGTTCTCGGACAACTACAGATGGCAATGGAAACTTATAAAAACAAACTGTCTGAAAAAACTAAAAAAGCAAACCCTGAGGACTTTGAGGATAAAATAGATATATCATGAGTAATGTACGAATAGGAATTAGTCCACATTTTTTTGCGGCAACACATTTATTAGGCAAGATGGTAATGAACAGTTATCATATCAATGTGCAACTGTTAACTGTTACTGATGATCATATAGATCAAAACATTGCAATTGAAAGAATTAAATACATTATCAATGAACAGTTTGCTGACAGTGTGCTTATCGACGAAGAAGAAAAAGAAGCAATTAAACTATACGAAAATGCAGGTGTTAAAGTAATAACATTTCCTACCGAACCGGTTGACCAGATAATAGGTCTTGCGTTATACTCTAAGATTGAAACTATTGTTGAGAATAAAATAGTTATAACTGATTTAGATATAACTTCAACAAATACCACTGTGAGTTATTTGCATGGTGAAGATGAAGCTCTTGGTCCTTTTAGTGCTGAGGGTTGGTGGAATAATATAGAACCAGAGTGTCACAAACAAAAAAAGCCACGTGGTAAGAAAATTGTAAGTCTTCCGACATCTGACACATGGAAAGGCCTTAACATGGAATGGGAAGAAGACCACAATCCTGAAGATGTAACAATTGAAGTAATACTTGATACAAAAAACAAATCTAAAAAAGAGTCTAGAGAAAACGTAGTAGAATTCAAACCCAATGATAAAAAATAAATTTGGTGAAATAGTATACAATATTGAAGACGTAGTAGATCTCATGATGAGTGAACAAAATGTTTCTGGTATCACTGTGGACGATACTGTTAAACTGGACAATACATTGCCCGAGTCTGACATAAGTCTTAGTGTAGATGAATATGATTTAATGAATCAGCACAATTGGTTAATGCCAGAAGAATACAAGCAGATAGATATTGCACAACATGTTATTGATTGTTGTAAGACAGATGCAGAAATACAAAGGGCAGGTGAAGAACTATTGATGTTTCAACAACGCAATCTCTTTAATTTGTTAAAATATTTGAGATATCTAGTAGATACTATGAAAACAAACAACATCATTTGGGGTGTAGGCAGAGGATCAAGTGTGGCAAGTTATGTATTATACCTATTAGGCGTACATAGAGTTGATAGCATGTATTATGATTTAGACCCCAAAGAATTTCTGCGATAAATATAAAGTACGTACATAATAGGAGTTTCAAATGGCAACAAGACGCACATACAGAAGTTCACAAGGAAAATCAATTGACTTGGGTACTTTACTACTGCAAAACGAAACAGTCAGAGCAGTTGGTAACATGGGTGTAAATGCTCGTGGAGATAGAATAGATAACAGAGGAGCTGTTGTTGATAGCAAAGTTCAGCAATCTAAACGACAGTATAATAAACAAATCGGACCCCAAGATACTATTCCACAAGCAAGTAGAGCTCCAGTTGCAGATGATATCCCACCGGCACCTATTGCACCTGACCCGTATGAATTGCAAAAAAGCAATGCCAAAGAAGCAGAAGCATTTAAGGAAAAAAGACGTGCAGAAAAAGCAACTGCTAAGGCTGCTAAAGCATCTAAACCTAAAGTTGTTAAAACTCCGGTAGTTGATGAAAGTTTCCTTGATATAGATACAACACCAGAGCCTGTAGTAGAAGTAGTACCAGAGCCTGTAGCAGTAGCACCTGCTCCAGCAAAAGGATTAGCCGATGCAATAGCAAGAGCAAAAACTATTAAACAAGAACAATTAAAAACACCACGACAACTAGCACAAGAAAAATCAGGAGTAAAGAAAATATAATGGCCACAGTAAATTATGATGCATACAAAGTAAAACAAGATTCGTTTAGAGCTTTACGTGACGATGTCATTGTTGAAGAGATGGAATTTGGAGAGAGAAAACTTAGCAGTGGAATTATCATGTTAAGTGATGACGGCAAAGGCTACGGAATTCGTCCACGTTGGGGCAAGGTATATGCCATTGGTCCTAAACAAGAAGATGTTGTAATAGGACAATGGATTTGTGTAGACCACGGACGTTGGACTAGGGGTGTTAAAATTACAGATGACATTGGTGAAACTATAATACGCAAAGTTGATAACAAAGATATTCTACTTGTAACTGATGAAGATCCAGGTAACGATGGATTAAGTGATGCACTACACATCAGCAAAGGCACCATGGGAGCTAATTCAAAGTTCTACCAAGGCGATTAAATGATATCCAATTTACCCACAGCCGATGACTGGGTTGCTGAATTAGAAAAGCAGTACACAGTCATCGATGTGGTAAATTGTGATGTTTATTCTCCTAACAGTATCGATCTCTTGAACCGTATTAAATCAAACTATCGTTCAGAATTTAGTAAAGACGATCGAATTATACTGACTATTACCAAAGATTATCACAAAGATCAGTATCCAGTTATGATGTTGCAAAGCATACAAACCATGCTCAATGAGATTGATATTTCAAATTTCTTTGTGTGCATTGTATCCACTGATCCAGATATTGATAGTAATTATGATTGGATAGCAAAGAACATTAGTACTGATGCTATTCCGGTACACTTGTACAAAGCCAGTGGGGAGTACAAAAATTCTATCAGCACACACACTGCATATCAAAAATTTAGCGGATTAGGAAACAATAGTGATATTGTTGATCAAATGTCAGACTATGAAAAACACTTGCTATTAGAAAGCAAAACATTTTGTATACTACCTTGGATTAGTCAATATACCACTCCGGATAATAGAGTAAATCCTTGTTGTCATTTTTCAGGTCCTCTTGGAGATGCTGGCACACACAGTCTTGAAGAGATTTGGAATAATTCAAAAACACGGCAACTTCGACTAGATATGCTGGAAGAAAAACCAGTAGATGACTGTAATACTTGTTATATTAAAGAAGGTGTATACAAAGATGACACTGTATTTCGAGCCAGTTACAACCGTAATTTTATAGAACACTTTAAAAAAGTTACCAACACAAACTCAGATGGAAGTTTAGATCAATTTGAGTTAAACCAGTTAAACTATAAGCCCAATAACCTTTGTAATCTACAATGCAGAATGTGTAGTAGTAGCTATTCTAGCAGTCTTTATCAAGTTGAACGTGCTATTGGTAAAACTGTTATTGGAGGAGCTCTTAAACAAAGTAATCCAACTCTGTTAGAACAGTATACCGAGCACATAGATCATTTACAACAGGTCATATTTGAAGGCGGAGAGCCACTTATGATGAAAGAAACATATGACTTTGTCGAATTACTTGACAAGCACAAACGTCATGACATACAATTACATTATATTACAAACATGACACATACAGGACTTGGAAAACGGAACGCATTGGATCTTTGGCGTAATTTTTCTAATATCACTGTATATGCAAGTCTAGATGCCGAGCATGATCGAGGGTTATACCTACGTCCAGGATCATATAAATGGGAGCAGGTTGTTAATTTTAGACGGCAAATAATAGAACAACGTCCTGATATTTTCTTTTGTGTGCATTCAACAATGACGTTATTAAATGCACTACACATGCCTGATTTTCACCGCAATTGGGTAGAACAAGGATTAGTTGATGCTGAACATTGGATAGTAAACACATTAACCAATAGGCAATATTTGAAAGTTACTACTGCTCCAGAGTATCTTAAAGACCAAATAAGAGAAAAGTACCGCAAGCATCTACAATGGCTACGTCCAATCGATCCATACGGTAAAAGCACCAGTGGGTATGTGAGTATATTACAAGCACTTGATGTTGATGAGCAATTTGACCTAGATCTCTTTTGGAAAGAAATTGAACTTAGAGACAAATACTACAATGTAAAACTATTAGATAGTTTCCCAGAACTGGTTGACTTACCGCAGTAATGCCTGTATAATATGTATAACTTAGGAGTATTATATGAAGCAACTGTGGACTGAGAAGTATAGGCCAAATGATATTGACGGATATGTGTTCCGTGATGAAGAACAAAAAGCACAAGTTAAAACGTGGATTGACGAAGGTGCTATTCCTCACTTGTTGTTTAGTGGTGCACCAGGCGTTGGTAAAACTACACTGGCAAAAATACTAATCAAACAACTTGAAATAGATGACTTTGATGTGTTAGAGATAAACGCATCGAGAGAAAACTCCATTGATACAATACGTGATAAGATCACAGGCTTTGTGCAAACAATGCCATTTGGTGACTTTAAGGTTGTGCTATTAGATGAGGCTGATTATATATCGCCTAATGGACAAGCGGCATTGCGTGGAGTTATGGAAACATATCATGCAAGTGCAAGATTCATACTAACTTGTAACTATCCAAACAGAGTTATTCCAGCATTGCATTCAAGATGCCAAGGCTTTCACATTGAGAAAGTAGACAAGACAGAGTTTACTGCAAGGATTGCCACAGTATTGGTTGCAGAGAATGTTGAACTGGATATTGAAACACTGGACACATATGTACGAAGTACCTATCCAGATCTACGTAAGTGTTTAAACTTGTGTCAAATGAACAGCACAGGTGGCAAACTCTCAAACGTAAAAGGTGATGAGGGTAACACTAGCGACTGGCGTGTTGATGCAGTAAACTTGTTTAAAGCAGGCAAGATTATAGAAGCACGTAAACTTATGTGTTCAACTGTACGTCCAGAAGAAATGGAAGATGTATTTCGTTGGATGTATGATAACTTAGAACTGTTTAGTACTACACAAGAAGGACAAGACAGTGCTATTATGGCAATACGTACAGGACTTGTTAATCATAGTTTTGTTGCAGATCCTGAAATAAATCTAAGTGCAACAATGGTAGAACTATCTCAAATTAATTAATTCTTTTTCAATAAAAAGGTTGACTATCCTATAAAAGGTGTTATACTGTATATAACAGTTAGATAATAGGAGTTGCTATGTTAGATCAAGAAACACAATTTGAAGATGTTAGTCA
>Ga0209710_1002814_pt1 | contig 11989 bp, 16 predicted proteins | sample ArcticOcean_MG_C_5_FD_187436 | JGI IMG/M metagenome (GOLD analysis project Ga0209710, IMG submission 187436) | Marine microbial communities from western Arctic Ocean - ArcticOcean_MG_CB4_138 (SPAdes) (version 2) | ecosystem: Environmental > Aquatic > Marine > Oceanic | place: Arctic Ocean...
CTTAACGCCGCAGTCATAATAGTTTTTCCAGCACCAGTTGCAATTTCTTGCAAACTTTGTGGATTGCTTATAAAGTTATTTATAATATCAACTTGGTAATCTCTAAGTACAACAGGCTTTCCTGCTAGTTGATGTCCTACTGGCCATGTTCTGTCTGAAAAGGTATTAGCTGTAATTTGTTCAAATTTAAAATCAGTTTGGTATTCTCTATGATCGTCAATTTCAAATTCATATCCCATACTATCAAGCACAGGAAGTATCTTTGGTAATAAATTAATAAACGAACTTCCACCTAACTGAAAGTAACTAACCTTGCCGTCCCACCGTCCAAGACGTACTGCTGGCAAATACCGTGCATATGGAACTTCGTACTTGAACATATTTGCAAGTTTCTTTCTTGCATCGAGATCAAGGTTTTCTATTTTAACGTTTACCTCGTCTTTAATAACTAGTTTAGCTGTTTTCATTAAGTTCCTACTAATTCGGAATAAAGGCAAAGCCACGGTGCATTACCAGTTGTGTAATCTAACGACCTTATTTTTGTTATACTATTAGTGTGAATAACAAAATCCGGTATCCAATCGGCTCTACTCTTAGAGTGAGAAAACCTTTGTATACTATCTAGTATAGCAAACTTTACGTCAGAAGTAAACCTCCGATTTGCATCAATTTTAACATTTAAGTGTTTAACTAAACAAACTACATTACTAGCACCCACATGCTCAATCACATCAGTAAATTGTGCTATTTGGTCTTGAGCTATAGTTCTTCCATCTACTATATATGCAATACGTTTAAAACCAAGTTCTTCGGCACTTTGTACAAGTTCAGTAATTGTGCAATCGTTAAACCGAAACTCAGATCCTCTTCCTAATAATATTTTATTTGCATTAGGACTAAGTCTAAATGAGTTACTACGATTGACTACATCAATATTTTGATCTGCTGCCGAAACTACTTGATTGATTGAACTTTTATCTGCCATAGATTCTTTCCACCATACAGCTAGAGATTCAGGTGCATTAGTTAGTTCACATTTATCATCATTAACAACTAATTGTATTGCATATTCGGACCTATTGCTAACCATATTATTAAATGATTCTATTAATGATAACACTTCGTCACTATATTTAAATCGATAATGTTTTGTCCAATCGACTATCTGCATTAAGTTGTATTCATTATAATCAACTTGGTATCTTCGTTCTTCTTTATTCCATCCACTTGTTATAGTATACAATGATTTATTAAGAAGTGACTTAAAACTAGTAATCATCTCTTTGTTATAAGGAAACTTAATATAAATGCTGTCTTGTGTAACTTCGATTGTTTTTTTACGATCAACTTGTCTTAGTTTACTAATAAAATGTGGTTTTGCAACGATAGCTGCAACGTCTACACCTAACTTTTTGTACTGCCTAACATACTTAGCAACTAACTTAATACTTAACTCTCGTTGTCTATCACTTAGACCTTCGTTTGCATTAATACTGCGAACTATATTATTAACAAAACTAACATCATAGTTAGCCAGGCTAATTGGTTTATTTTTAAACCGTGGAGCAATTGGCGTTGAAATCAATCCAATTGCAATTTTCATACAATGTTCAATGTCTGTAGGTTGTAACATACTATACCTCTAGAAAAAAGAGTGCAGTCCGACCAAAGACTACACTCTCAGTGTCTGGTTTAAGGAGGATCACTTACTATACTCGCTTCATGCAAGTATTAGAAGCCAGACTCTTCCAATTGCTAGGACTTAGTTTTTTAAGGTCACCAACTTTAAGTGCCATTCTAAGACTCATCTCTCGAAGCCTTTTACGATTCTCAAACATAAAATCAAGTATCTCAGCTTCGTCTTTTTCTTCAAACTTATAACCTTGAAACAAATCACCTTTTCGTGCTATTTGCTTTATTCGTAAAAAGCAATCTCTAGCAGTATCAAGAGTAAGATCTATATAGTGACAACGTGACATTAAAGCATCTAAATGATCTTTAAGTCTTTTACTTTTGACATTGTCAAATTTTATGTTAGTAACAAAACAAACACTACCTTTGAAGTCAAAATGATTAGGTATACCTTCAGTACGAAGTTTAGAACTATCTGCATTCCAGTATATACGCCTACGTTTTCCACTATCAAGTGCGGCTTTAAGTATGTTTAACGATAAATCGTCCATTAACACACTATCACAATCATCAAACACTAATACCGAACCAGATGAGCTATACTCATATAGTTTAGCATATAGTCCTAATGCAGTCATTGCACCTTTACATACTTCATATCGTTCCATGCCACTAAGTTGATCAAACCCACTTTGTTCTTCAAGTGTAGTTTCAACTCCGTAACTTTTACCAACACCCGGAGGTCCAGTAACAATCATTGCTCGAACATCACCATTTTTTAATGCACAAGCCATTTCGTTTAGTATGTCAAAACGTTCTTCAATTTGTAACATACGTTCTTCATCTTTTTCAGTTATGTCTGCAGAATCAGATTCAGCTGGTATTGCCAAACTTCCTGCCTGTGCATTATATGCATCAGCATTAACCATTTCAAGTTGTATTGGACTACTAACTTTAACACGAATTTTATCTATGCCAAAACTTTGGTTACCATCAACAGTAACAAACATTCCACTCTTTCCTTTTTTAAGGTCTGAAACTAGTGGAAAAACAGTATTAACTACTGGCTGGTTCCGGTAAGAACCTTCTTTAACTAAAACGTAACTCATATTATGATCCTCTTCGTCGTTTTATGTTTATATTACTAATATACAATAACTATGCGGTTCTGTCAACCTATATATTTCTTAATCCAATCTACTTCCTGCATATGCCCTAAAACCATACTTTTTAAATACATCAGCAGCCGCTCTTGCTCCTGCTTCTAATGTGTCAACATTCTGACAACCATATTTTGAAGGATTCCACATACTAATTGAACCACTATAGTCTTTGTTTAGTCCAACTGCTTTAAAAGCCTTGCCCATCTTAGTATTCATTTTAATACCACAAATGTTAACCCAAGCAAAACCACATGCATATTGGTCTTCACCACCAAGTTTTTCTTTAAAAAACTTGTCAGCAGCTTTAAATGCGGCATCTTGTGCTTCTGCAACTATTGCTGGAATTTGAATTTCTGTAACTGTTGTCATTTAACTTCTCCTTTTGTTTAACTTACTATTATATAATAGCACCTTTACAGGATCTGTCAACCTTTTATCTGTCTTTGTGCTAATTTAAACAAAGGTGTTTGTTTAATACTGTCTAACATACCGTTAAGTATAAGTTGCTTTTCAAAAAAGTACACTTTTGCAAAGCCAGGATCGTTTTTAGCAATGCAAGCCGTATTATCTACTAAATCAGCCAACTTAATAAACTGTGCTTCAAAAGGTGCTTTTAGTATATGATTACGATCTGTTGCTTTACGAACTGTACGATTGCCATCTTCGGGTCTACTTTGGTCTGTTAACCAAAAAACAAGTTCTGCAATAGTAGTACCAAACTTAATAGAAATATCATCAAGTGTAAAATCAGTGTCTTCAACTACATCATGTAATAATGCTGCGGCAACCTGGTTAGTAGTACCGCCGTTATCATGTACAAGTTGAGCAACGTCAATAGTGTGTGTTACATAAGGAAGATCAGTGTACTTACGTTTCTGATCTCCATGTGCAACTATTGCAAATTTAAGTGCTTTAGTTACTGTTTTATCCATTAAGAGATTCCTGTCCATCTGGCAATTGATGCATTGTTTGCGTCAGTAAACACATTACCACGTTTAAAGTTTGTTGCTGGAGCATTATAAGTTGCTGCTTTTAGCATATCACCTTCGACGAAACCTTTTGTTGCTGTTTTAACAATAAAACCACTAACGCCGCCTCCACCATGATGTCCACCGCGTCCTATAGTCCACTCTGTTTTAATTAACTTAATATAAGTAGGACCTTCTTTAATTTCAATATTAAAATTATCTAGAGCTTGTTGATGGAAATCACTAACTGGCTTCTTTCCACCTTGTGTTGCCCATCTAATATAGTCTTGTTTCATTGTTTTAACTACTTGCTCTACTGCTTCTAATAATTCTGGTTTCATCAAACACTCCTATTTTTTAACTTACTACTTATAATAGCACGGTATACGGATCTGTCAACCTTTTTATTTAAATAGTCCCGTATTGGTCCCAGGTAACTTCTTTCCAACCAATTCTATCACAAAACCAAAGGCCATCATCTGTCTCAACTATGTCACCAACACTTAGTGATCTCATACTGTCACATCTTTCAATCCTATCAACATTATGATCTGTATTACAAATATTAAATGCATCTTCAAGGTCATTAGCAACTACAGTAGCAACATGACTATATGTCTTGTTTTGGATACCTAGTTTAGGATTGCCTTGTGATGCTTCGATATAACTTTTTGAAACAATACAACAGTTCCAATCATTGGTATCATTAACCATTTTACTAACTTCAGAAGTAACTTGAATTTGGAAAAGTTTCATTGCTTGCAACATGGTTTGTTCCTTTTTTGTTTAACTTACTATTATATAGTAGCACCTTTATAGGATCTGTCAACCTTTTTTAGTCAAGAAAAAACCCTGCTGTTATCAACAGGGTAAAGTTTTTTTATTAGTGCCTTGTTACAATAGTGCTATTCTTGTTTGAAACGTTTCGTAACTAGGAGAATTTGCTACTGCTTCTTTTAAACTGTTTAAACTAATGTGCAGTTCTCCATTGATTGTAACTTTTGATCCTATAGTGCTTCCTATGTTTAACCTTGTATTATTTATTGTCTTTATTTCTGCATCACCATCTCTGTTAGTGTACAGTAAGATTTTATTTACATTTAAGTTATGATAAACAACAACCTCTCCAGTGGATTTAACAATAAACTTGTTATCATTGTCCATGTCAGCGACGGAAAATACTGCTTTTGAATCTTCCGTTCGAATAGGATTACCGGCTTTAATTCGCACACCCAATCCGTCAATGTGTGTATTGTTGATTGTTAATACATAATCCGGTACATGACTAATATTGTTAAATTCTCTGGTCATTAGATTCCTTAATTCTTATTTTAGAAGTCTAAAACAAAATCCTTCTTAGTATTATCTTCACAGATACTAATAATTCGCAGTTCTTCTTCAAGATCCTCAAATTCAGCAACTAACGATTTCTCAACTTCATTCTTGTCTTGTGCGATCATTAAAACACTACGTTCAATAGTGTTCTCTGATGTCTTAAAGTTTATGATATATCTGTTTTTCATACTATTCTCCATTAATGTATATACATACTATACACTAGAAAATAGTAACTGTCAATCTCTAATTTGGTTTATCTTTGTCTATGTGTAGGTTTATAGGTCTTTGTCTTAATTTTATATTATTAAGTACTCTTTTATACATCTTTTGGTATGTATCATCAAATCCTTCAACTGGTTCTAATACCGAATCGAGTTGGACTATTGGTGTTTTTTCTTTTGGTCCGCAAAAGATGTCTATAATGCCACCATTTGAGAATATGTTTGCTCTATTACCAAAAAAGTTACTAGGATTAAAATTACGAACAGGCAACCACCATAGCAAGTAATCAAGTTCATCTAATAAATTCCATATATATTCTAAATGTGTTGTACTATTGTTAATTTCAATTAACATTTGAGGTCTGCATCTTTTGATGGTATCCGTTGCTCCGTGTAATACTTCTTTCTCAAATCCCTCAACATCAATTTTTATAAAATCAACCCTACCAAAGTTTAATGCATCAACTTTAACCATTGGCCTTGCTTCGTATAAACCTCCAGGGTTAACCTCCAATACACTACACTCACCGTAGTTACCCGGGATACTTGGATTAAATGAACTTATAAATGCACTACCATTCCTGTCACCTACTATGTTACCAAATACTTCAACATTTTTACAAGTGTTCTGATCAATGTTTTTAACTAGTAAGTTTCTATTATACTCATTTGGTTCAAATGCGGCTACTTTACCTTTAAACGCATGTTTACTAAACCAAACTGTATGTATGCCAATATTAGCACCAATATCTAATATATAATCCGTAGGCTGAACTACATGATTAAGTAACAGAAATTCGCTTTCGGCATATTCTCCATAGAGTTCTAAACTCTTACCAATGATAATATCATTTGAGAAATAGCTGAATAATCCATGCTTACATTGTTTAGTTTGTATTCCCATTAATCTCTTCGTTCAATGTCATCTTCTGTACAAGGAACACCAATTTGTACTTCAATAATTTTACAAGGTTTATTTGTATTATTAATAGCCCGGTGCCAAACTTGTTTTTCAACCGTGTATACTGTTCCATGTGCATTTAATATTATATTATCTAGTATATCATTAAATTCAGTTGCCATTACACAAGAACCATGTACAACATTCCAACGTTCAGCTCTATGCTGGTGCCGTTGCATACTTAATTTTTTACCCGGTAATATTTCTAACTCTTTTACTTTATAATCGTGCCCTTGATCGATAGTCCTATACCAACCCCAATTTCTATAAACTCTATCACCATTCCATTTTGCTAATAATACAGAACTACTATTTTGTTTATCTACTCCGCCTATTCCAAATTGAAAAGACAATTTTTTATCTTTAATCTTTTCCATTTCTGGTATATTCTCCGAAGTTCGGTCTCCGCCATTGGCAAATATAATTTCACTGTCGGGCCATGTGCTTCTAACTTGTTTTATTGCATCTACCGCCGAGTTATCTAAATCATCAAATAACACATATTCATCCACCATTGTTAAGTTCTGTATAATACTAACTCTATCAAGCAATGGCATGAATGGTTTACCTTTTTTATTAGTTAACCATTCGTCACTGTTAATACCTACTACAAGTATATCGCCTAGTTCTTTTGCCGATTGTAAGTATGATAAATGTCCTGAGTGTAATGGATCAAATCCACCTGTTACTAAAACAACTTTCATGTTATTAATAGTTATCCTTTCTGTCCTCTACCATAAAAAAAGCTGGCTTAGCCAACTTATTTTTTAAGAATTGCTGTAATCAACTAACGTTCCATCAAGCCAATATAACAACAAATCTTTATTAGTTAAATATCCAAATTTATCTAACTGCTTTCTACAAGATTCAGGTAAAAAATCACTATATTCGTATAAAGTTTTTTCACCGTAACCAAATAACTCTTCTGAATCTTTGTACACCATTGCATTAATAATGTTTGTATTAGGTTGTTTAATAAAATATCCTTCGTTACAGTTAAAACCACTCAACACTAACATGTGTATTAAATCAACAATAGTAATACTATGTGGGGCATGTGAATATACTCTGTAGTCAGGTTGTCCGTAAAATGTATTTACAGTTGTTGGAAAAGTTAAACATAACATTCCTCCAATATTAGTACACTCATTTATCTTATGTAAAAAAGTCAATGGATCCGATGATTCATGCAATACATTATGAGACCATACAACATCAAATGTAGTTTTAGGTTTATACTCCAATACATCAGTTTGAATAAAATCTATATTATTGTGTTCGTATTCTTCTTTAAACGTATTTTCTTTATCAATTGCAGTTACGTTAATATCCAATGATCTTGGAGAATCCTCATCACCGTCATCTACGTTTGCCCACCAGTGACTATCATAGCCTTGACCGCACCCTACGTCAAGTAGGTTATCAATACTTTCCAACAATGTTGGATATTGTCTCAGTAGTCCAAGATAGGAATGACTATGTAATCTACTACTTACTGGATTACTTAACAAAAAATCCATTATTTAACATACCTTTTAAAAATTCTATATTTAATTGCTCTAGTTTGTCTCTAGCATTATTTACTTTAAATTCTAATTGTTCTTCGTGAATACGAGTATGGTTCTGTAGGTCATAAAAAAGCTGATCTACTATAAATTTTTTTCGTTTTATAGCAGAACAGCTGTTAAAATTTACAATATACTTTTCAAATTCAGACGAGAATTTTTTATACTCAATTTGTAGTCTATCTATTTCATTAGATAATGTACTATAGTGAAACATCTTCCATACCAGCCGTTCTTAACCTAACAATATGACCCATTTGCCATTGTTTTGCTTCAAGCCCTTTCATAATACCTAACCAACGATTTCTTGCTAGTGCAACTTCATTAACAAGTGTTTCGAAGTCGATAACTTCATCTTCGCCGTCAACATATTTTTCTGCATCGCGGCTTGTTAATGCCCGTTGATATGTTTCTAAGTACTTTTGAAAATGCTTACGCCGAATCTTTCTAAGTTGAATGTTAAGAAAATTAAGCACCGCTTCAATTTCTTGTAATTGATTAAAACGGTGCTCTGTAATTCCGGGCAAGTCTCTTAAATGACGTTCAACACTTCCATCAATGTTTGTTTCTTTTTTAGCCAAGAGTAATTCTTTTTCATAAAAAGAAACAAAATCCGGAAGAGTTGAAAGGTCTCTAGTTACCTTGCCATACCAACTCATAGGTTACCTTTAATCGTCATCATAACCGTAGTCGTCATCATCATATCGTTCATCATCAGTTTCGTCCTCGCCTAGTTGATCTGTTACTGCTTGATTCATGTGTTTATCACATGCTTTTAATGCAAATAAAATATCATCAGATGCGCCAGAATCAATTAACGTATTGATTGCATGATCTGCTACTGTTTGTCTTTCTTTTACTGGAACATATTCTTTTACAATATTCCAAAACTCTGCAAACAATTCGTCCATCTTATCCCTCTGCTAATTCTTTATCTGTGTCAACAACAGTAGTAACTAACTCGATTACATCATCCTCAGTACTCACAATCTCATTACCACCAAGTGCTACATCTTCCATAACTACATCAAGTTTTTCACCAATCCAGTTTTTACGAAATTCAATAATTACCTCGCCTGTACGTTTACTTGTGTACTCAAGTCTATTACCGCTTTTCTTAAGAAGTCCTGCTTTTTCAAAAATATCAACTAATCCACTATACGGATCCATTCCAGTAGCATATGGAATCTCAACTTGTACACCTTCAAATGGTTTTGCATAACGTGTTTTCATTACTTTACACGCTGCTCTAATACCATGAACTTGCGAAGTTTTAACACCATCGGCATCTACTTTTAATTTAAGTTTTTTCATAGCAACCACAATGCTTGATGCATAGATAAAGCCTTGTCCGCCTGATATCTTATCATCAGGATCGAACATGTCCTGTGACTGATAGGTGTGATTAGTACAAACCATGCCTACGTTATAACTACCAAACATATTAACACAGTTAGTAACAAGTGCTTTAAGTGCTTTAGCCTTACGACCCATATCACCTTTCATGTCACCGGCATCAAACTGATTAAGTTCAGTTGGTGTCATCATCATACCTAAACTATCAACTACAAACAATACCTTAGGACGTTCGCCATCGGGCATAGTTTTATAATCTTTCATAAAGGTTGATATTGTTTTAGCAACATCATCTAACATTGCCATATTGAGTTTAAGAAGTTTGTCTTCGCTTGTATCAACTTTTAATGCTTGTAGCCATGATTCATCAAGTGCGTTCTCTGAATCAATTAATACTACAAATATTCCTTGGTCTTGTGCGGCTTTTACAATATTTCCGCTTGCAATATAACTTTTACCAGCACCTGATTCACCTGCAAAAACTGTTACCTTACCAAGTGGAACACCTTTGTGAAAATCTCCGCTTACTAGGTAATTTAAAGCATAGTTGCCTGTTGAGATCCAATCTGTTGGATCATTAAAACCAACAGATAAACCGTCAATACTTTTTGTTATATCTTTTCTAAATTTACTTACGTCAAATGGTCGTGCCATATTCTAATCTCCAGTCATTGAAATGTATTATAGGGGACCAAAGTCCCCTATTATAGAATTAGTTGGTTGCTTGACGTGATCTGATCATTGCAAGAATGTCTTCAGCACGTTGTCCATTGCCTTCTGCAGGAGCCGATGTTGCCATTGGAGCTGCTGGTGCAATTTCCCTAGTTGCTACTGGCGCAGTTACCGCTTCCGCTACTGGTGCAGTTACTGGTGCAGTTACTGGTGCAGTTTCTACAACCGGTGTCGGAGTTGGTTTAACACCTGATGAATTGTCAGGTTTAGCCATTCCAGCTGGTCGATAATATGATGCATACTTACTTGCATCATATGCTTTACCATCAACACTGTCTTCGAACATTTGTTTGATAATACCTAGTTCTGCTTCTGATGGTTTCTTTGGTAAGAAATCATTAAGATCAAATAAACCAGTTGTATCAATTGCAGATTGCTCAGTTTCAGTAAGTGCAGACTCTTTACGAGCCCAATTACTTGTACTATAATCTGCATAGCCACCTTTTGATGTTTTCACAACACGAAAGTCTATACCTTTTGAATAATCAGTTGGCATTTCTTCCATATCAGGATCCATTAAACTTGCTTTAATAATATTAAACAATTGCGGACCCATAATAAATCTACGAACTGGGTTTTCAGGAGATGTCTCGTCTAAAGGATTATCACGAACAAAACCTTGGAAAAGATAAGATTTCTTTTTCCAATACTTTCTGCCCATATCTTCGAGACTTGTATCTTTAAACCAAGGACGTACTTCTGCTAGGATTGGGCAAGAACCAGTTGGCTCCCACATTTCCATACATGGTACTTGTACTAATGTAGTTTTAGAATCGTTTTCACCTACAATACCTGCGAATGGTAATCGAATCATTGCTCGTTCTACCCAAAAGAACGTATTGTTAGGATTGGAATCTGGAAGGAAACGTAGAGTTGCTGTTGTCCCTTCGTCAATGTTCCAGTGTGGATAAATGGCGTTGTCGCCATATGAGTTGGAGTTTCCGCTTGAACGGGTTTCTTGTGCTTGTAATTTTGCACGGATTTCTGCTAGTGATGCCATAATAATTTGCCTCTTTCTGTTTAGCCATAATGGTCGTTTACTGTTTAATGCCTCGATAGCACATACAAGATCTACTTGTATTACTAACAATTATACTTATCCTTTTGGTCTTTGTCAACCGTTTTTTTGAAGTAAATATAATGTTTTTATCTCTAAGCATGTTATTACTATAACACGGTATAATAACAAAAGTCAAGAGAAATCTGCATTTTTTTATATATAGTAGCGAATTATATATAAAGGTAAGCAGACAACCTGTGACGCCTGTCGCTGTAACAGCGGTCCTAGCGTTTTACTTTAACCCGGCTAAGCCAAGTATTCTATCAATCTCATTTTGATAATCAATTTCTTCGTTTTTAACTGCAAGATCGGCATCACCATCACCATCTAAATCAACTGGTATCCAATGATCACCACCAGGATCATTACAATCATGTTCACAGTCTGTAGTAGGTCTGCCTAACATGTCTCCACAATCTTTACATTGTAGCATTGATTCTTCCTTAATTGGTAACTCAGGATCAAGTGCTTTCCATTCTTCATAACTCATGTACATATCTGTATCTGGGTCGTAATATTTGCCTTCTGCATTATCGTAATAAACAACTTTACCCGAGCCTGTCATAATAGGACCTTCTAGTCCATTTCTTGCTACATATTTGTCAGGCATTGATGGAAGGACCTTATAGCCTTCAGTTGGCATGCTGTCTAAGTAGTCCTGGTTTACCCAGTCAATGAATTCATAATTTTGCATTAGGTCATCATATGCTTCTTGTGGAACTAGTGTGCCATCAGTAAATCTCGGTTCAGATTGTAAATCAAAAATCATATCACTATAGTCTTGCATATCATATTCAATAGTACCAGTGTCAATTTCTTTGCCCATAAACATAATCTTGCCGTCCATAGTAACTTCAGTAATGTCTTGTGTTTCTTTCATTACTGATTTTGCTTTCATCCAACCTCGAAGTTGAGCAATTTCATCATCATATCTTTTCTTTGCGACAGGCTTGTCCATTTTTGCTTTCATGTATTGTGCATACTTTATAGCTG
>Ga0209710_1002816_pt1 | contig 11986 bp, 8 predicted proteins | sample ArcticOcean_MG_C_5_FD_187436 | JGI IMG/M metagenome (GOLD analysis project Ga0209710, IMG submission 187436) | Marine microbial communities from western Arctic Ocean - ArcticOcean_MG_CB4_138 (SPAdes) (version 2) | ecosystem: Environmental > Aquatic > Marine > Oceanic | place: Arctic Ocean: Canada...
GCCAAATTGGCAAGAATGATATTCGCCTGCGGCTGAGTCAAACCATGTTGCGCGCTAGCTTTTAATTCTTCCATATCAATTAGTAAGCCGCGCTTGTATTCCTTGGTGCAATTCTTCCAACGTGCCACCTTTCTCTCTTGTCGTTTACGCGTATAGCTGTCGACATCTGACATCTCCTCCGCGCCTGCCCCTTCAAAAACAGAGGTACTGCTAGAATCCTGAATAGGTGCGCCAATGACCTCGGCAGACGCCTCAAATGATTTTGGTTTGGTGTCGCAAGCATTGACCGGTAACTGATAGTCAAGTGCCGCTTTTACGTTTGGGTGGGTTTCCGCGAAGGTCAGGGCTGGAATCAACAAAATCAGGATACTGAAAAATCTCAAACTTTTCATGCATGTCTCTTTTTTTTATTATGACTTGGACAGGGTAAATAAAGCATGATTCTCTGGACTGATCAACCTCACTTTAGATAAAGGCCTGCAGTGGGCGTCGTTTCGTATTGGCAACTCTGTTTCAGTGGTTACAACGACTGATGCTAAATAAAGGCTGCGAAAAGCATTGTAGATGCCAGTCTCGGTGGTGCGGTCTAGTGGTGGCGATGGAACCTATCCCTGTGGGGATCACCTCTGAAAAGGCAATTTTAGGTCGTATGGTGATAGCAGGACTTATTAGTATCAGGTGTTAAGGTCAAACACGAGTTGTTAAAATAGGCATGGCAGTTCTTTTCACTAGTGCCTGCCTACGCTGGCAGTCTAGGAAATTGGAGCGGGTAACGAGATTCGAACTCGTGGCCTCGACCTTGGCAAGGTCGCGCTCTACCAGCTGAGCTATACCCGCGCTTCAATCCTGACGTTTATAGCCATACTACACGAACGGCTAACCCATTGTGGCGTCCCCTAGGGGAGTCGAACCCCTGTTGCCTGGATGAAAACCAGGTGTCCTAGGCCACTAGACGAAGGGGACACAGCAATGGAAGGCGCGAATTCTAGGGGGCTGTCGGCGATTCGTCAAGCCCAAACCACGCTTTGTCTAAAAATGTTCGTTTTTAGGCGGGTGCAGCTAGTAACAGATCCGCTTAGGTACTTGTTTTCTTGGTTAGTAAAGTATGACAGAGCGAATTGATTTACCTTCGTGCATATAGTCAAAGGCCTTGTTGATGTCCTCTAATCCCATGGTAAAGGTAATGAACTCATCCAGCTTGATATCACCATCCATGTACTGATTGACCATTCCGGGAAGCTCCGACCTTCCTTTTACCCCGCCGAATGCTGTGCCACGCCATACTCGGCCAGTTACCAGCTGAAATGGCCGTGTGCTGATTTCCTGACCTGCGCCGGCGACGCCTATGATGATGGATTCCCCCCAGCCTTTGTGACAACACTCCAGAGCGGCTCGCATCAAATCGACGTTACCGACGCATTCAAACGAGTAATCAACGCCGCCATCAGTCATGTCTGCAATAACCTCTGCAATAGGCGCGTCAAAGTCGTTTGGATTGACGCAGTCTGTCGCACCAAGAAGCCTGGCCATGTCGAACTTGTCCGGGTTGGTGTCGATAGCGATTATCCTTCCGGCTTTGGCCATCACGCCGCCCTGGACTGCACTCAGCCCTATCCCTCCCAACCCGAAAACAGCAATCGTTGAACCAGGTTCCACTTTTGCTGTTTTAGTTACTGCGCCGATTCCTGTTGTAACGCCACAGCCAAGAAGGCAGACCTTGTCCAGCGGGGCCTTCGCGCTGATTTTAGCCAAGGAAACGTCTGCAACAACGGAGTACTCGGAAAAGGTAGACGTTCCCATGTAGTGAAATATATCTTTTCCATGACAGGAAAACCTGGTCGAGCCATCTGGCATGACGCCTCTGCCCTGGGTTTCCCTGACTGACGAGCAGAGATTGGTTTTGCCCGACGTGCAGAACTTACAGGTCCCACACTCAGCGGTGTACAAAGGAATGACGTGATCCCCAGGGGCAACCGATGTGACACCGGGGCCAACCTCTTCAACGATAGCGCCGCCTTCATGGCCTAAGACTGCAGGGAAGATACCCTCAGGATCAGCGCCGGAAAGTGTAAATGCGTCTGTATGACAAACGCCTGTTGCAACCATCCTAATCAGCACCTCTCCGACTCTTGGCGCAGCAACGTCGAGTTCTTCAATTTCCAGTGGTTTTCCTGCTTCCCAGGCTACAGCGGCTTTTGATTTCATAAGAGGTCCTGTTCGTCTAATTGAGAAGAAACCTATCGTGGATAGGGGTGGTGAAGCATGATCAGAGGCCTAGGGTTAAACCCAGGTAGACAGATCGAGGTGTGCCGACGAAATACCGGTCAGAGCCAAAAGCGAAATCAGCGCGTTCTGCGTAGTCTTCATCTGTAATATTCATGACTCTGTAAAAAATCCGGGCGCCGTTATTGATGCTCCAGCTTCCTCTTAGGTTCAGGAGGTCATGACCATCGTACTCATTCTGGTTTTGCGGGTCTTCGTAGTATTCACCGATGTGGACCCATTCCAGTTCATGCGTTTGCCTTGGCGTGGCCTGCCATTTGATACTCATACTTCCCAGTGTTTTTGGGGCAGTGTCGATAGTATTACCTTTTAATGGCGTGACGGATAATGCGGGATTGTTGCCGTACTCATGCTCCGCCCAGGTGAAGGCAATACTGGCCGTAACGGCCTGGTGAAGTTCCATTTTCAGGTCGAGTTCAATTCCCTGATGTTCAGTTTCCCCGTTGTCTAAATTCTGTCGCAAGGTGTCCCGAAAAATGAAATTGTCCTTACTCATCGAAAAAACGGCGATGCTGTAATCGAGTTTTTCGGTGCCGCCCCGCAGTCCCAGTTCCAGTGAATCCATTTCTACAGGATCGATATCAGCGACATTTTGAATGTTTTGCAATCGGTACAGTTCGGTTGCCTGTGGCGCACGGAAGCCCTGTGACAGGGAAACGAATACCTGGTGTGCGTCCGACCAAGAGTAAATCAACCCAACTCTGGGTGACCAGTTATTAAAAGAGTCTTCTCTGTCCGCAGGCCTGGAAAACCGGCAGCCACCGAAGCCGCAGGCGATGCCATTATCGCGGGTGCGTCCGTCGATCATGCGGTTGTCGTAGTCATACTCGGTATATTGATAGCGGACGCTCCCGGTCAGGCGAAGCGCATCGCTTATAGACTTACTAGCGGAAAAAAACAGACCTGCAAGCGTCGCGTTGACGTCATAATCGTAATGTTTACCTTGCGGGATGGTGGCCGCCAGGAAGGCGCTTCCTTGCGTCGGACCCGGCTGAGTTTCCTTCAGGAACGCGTTGGTGTACTCCAGGTCTATACCGGCCTGCCACCAGCTATCCGGGTTCCAGAGCATGGAAACCCCAAAGCTGTCATGTCCATTTTCCTCAATAGCCTGCCCTGGTAGGAAATGTTGCAGGAATTCCATTTCGACACGTCTCAGATACGGTTTTATAAGAAGCGAGCCTTTGCCCAACTGTTGGTCGATCTCGGAAACCAGCCTAAAAGAGCGCGCGTCTCGGTATGCTTCAGGGTTGGGGTTGTCTCTCTTCTTGCCGCTGTCCTTGTAGCTGTCGTGGCCCCTGATGAATCCCGCTGTCTCCTGGTTGAGGTTGGTGTATGAAAACGTGGTGGTGATTTGTCGTTCTGCGGTCAAGACCCGATGTTTTAGTAACATCTTTTGCTGATCGAAGCCGGATTGGTCTTTGTATCCACCATCGGTCGTGCCAGATGCGTCCAGGCGAAGGGAGTCAGATGAGAGTGCAAGGCGCGTGCGGTAATAGTCGTTTGGACCTGATTCCACGGTGACTTCCCGAAGACCTGCTTCTGGACTCGGCGTCAGGATATTAATGACACCATGCACGGCGTTGGACCCATAAATAGATGAGTCGGGTCCACGTACGACCTCTATTCTGCTGGCCAGTTCAGTGGTGGCCTCGAAGAGCTCGTTGACGTTACAGAATCCGGGTGATCGGAGTGAAATCCCGTCTTGCGCCATAATGAAAGCGCCACAGCTACCAGCACCGGTCAATACAGGGGATCTGATCGCGGTCAGGTGTTCCTGCCCATTACCGCGGCTGATCCAGACACCAGGAACCCTTTGCAGGACTTCACTGATATGCGTGGGATCTACTCTTCGTAATACGGACTCATCGATAAACCCGATACTCGCGGCAGTATCACCGATTAGGGTTTCGCCTTTAGTTGCGGTGACGACGACTTCGTCGAGTACCGTTCCCGCGCCATAGCAGGATAGAGGCAGTGTTATCATAGCTGTTAAGAATGTTCGGAGATTTAGTGACATAGAGGTAACTTGTTATTCAGAGGCGTGGACTCTACAGAAAAAACAGACGTTTTTTAAGCGCTTCTTGAGCCGCAGCGACTTTTAGTGGTTACAAGGGGCGGGTGTACAGACTACTCTGCTATGCGAACAAGCCACCACAAAAGATTGACAAAACCACAGAGGTACAGTGAACTGGCACGCGATTAACCCTACCATGGAAATTTAGGTCAATTAATGGCGAGTTTTAAAGACGATCAGGAGTACGTGACGATATATACACCGTCGCTGCTTGAATCTATTCCGCGGCAAAAACAGCGCCAAACGTTGGGTATAGCGGCAGGCACCTTGCCGTTTAAAGGCCTGGATACTTGGAACGCCTATGAGTTTACGTGGTTGAATCAGAAGGGAAAGCCAGAAGTGGCGGTATTGCAATTGCAGGTCCAGGCAGAATCATCGCACCTTATCGAATCTAAATCTCTGAAGTTGTACCTCGGCTCTTTTAGCAACACACCATTTGCTCATCAGGCTGAAGTCGTCCGTTTACTGGAATCTGACCTGACCCTTGCAACCCAGGCACCGGTGGGCGTGGTGTTATGCGCGTCAGCGCAGGTGCAGCGAGAGGGTATTGGGCAGTTGGTCGGTACTAACCTTGATCTTCAGGATCTTGAGATTAATGAATACCACTGGAATCCAGCGTTGCTTGTGCTGGAAGGGGCAGTGACCCGACAGGAATCTCTTTACACACACCTTTTTAAATCTCTGTGCCCCATGACAGGGCAGCCGGACTTTGCCAGTATCTTGATTGAGTACGCTGGCAGCAGCATCAGCCATGAAGGTCTATTGCGTTATCTGGTGTCATTTCGAGAGCATGCAGAGTTCGCCGAGCAGGTTACCGAACGAATCTTCGTTGATATTATGAACTGTTGCGCGCCCGAAAGGCTTGCGGTGAGTGCCCGTTACACTCGGCGAGGCGGAATCGATATTAACGCGCAACGAACGTTAGGTGAGGAATTACCCGCGGAGGTCCGACTTTGGCGTCAGTAGGCAGGCCATGCGCGGGGGCTAACGGCGCTCTGTACTTGTCCAAAGCAGATAAAGCCTCATGAAAGCCCTAAAAATTCTGGTGCCATGGTGCCTCGTTCTCCTTATTGCATTGGCTTTTTTCGCGCCCATTGGCCCGTTACCGGGTTTTTTGATTGGTGGAGCCTCTTCAGAGGTGCCAGGTAGTTGGGGTGAAACCGCAGGAATTCATGAGATCACACTCGAAGTCCCTGGTCCCCTGCCACGTGTCGTCATTATCTGGGTCGTTCAGTCGGAAGGTGACCTTTACATTTTAGGGGCTAGAGATAGTGGCTGGGTATCTATGCTGGGACGGGGCGGTCCTGTCAGGATGCGAATGGAAGACAATACATTTTCCATGAACGCGACATTGCTTGACACTGGCTGGGAACCGATAATAAATGCTTATCTCGCTAAATATCGCTCGGGTTATCCTGAAATTGTTGATGGATTCCCGTCTCTTGACGATGCCGCTGGAAGCATTTCTGTTTTTCGGCTTACAGGACAGTAACTAGCCGGTACTTGATCGGTATCCCATCTGTTCTGCTGGTGAAGAAAAGACGATTGATGGTGCTCTGAAAATGACCACACGGATTGCGACTTTAAAGGGCGTAAGAAAGTGCTGAAACTGCTGAAAGTGCTGAAAGTGCTGAAAGTGCTGGAAACAGACGTCAATCGTGCTGCGTTTGTCGCTAAAGCATGTTAACGCTGGTCTGCCTCTAGGCCTGCTGCCAAGCGTCAAAAATGCTGTTGCGGCAAAGGGTCTGCTGCGAGCAGGGTATTGCCACCCCTATGATGATTTTGGTTTCTTTGGTTTCTTTGGTTTCTTTGGCCGCCTGGGTGTTGGGACACCCTTTGATTCAGGTAAGTGATGGTCAGGGGTGAAATTATGGACATGTTTTCTCGGTATGATCTCGCGCAGAAGTTGTTCAATTTTTCGTAGGCACTCGAAGTCATCCGCACTTACCAGCGAGATAGCTTCACCACTTTCGCCAGCTCGGCCCGTTCTGCCAATACGATGCACGTAGTCCTCTGAAACTTTGGGTAGATCAAAATTGATGACCACGGGTAACTCTCCAATGTCCAGGCCCCTCGAGGCAACGTCTGTCGCGACGAGTATTTTCACTTCTTGGGTTTTGAATAGCTGAAGATTTCGCGCTCTAACGGCTTGGCTTTTATCTCCGTGAATGGCGCAGCCCTTGTTACCTGACGCGGATAAGTCTTTTGCGAGTCGATCGGCACCTTGTTTTGTGTTGGTAAAAATCAGTGCCTGGTGCCACTTGTTCTGTTTGATCAATTCGAATAACAATTCCGTTTTACGTTTTTTGTCGACGGCAACTAACCATTGCTTTACTTTTGCTGGCGCAACTTCGTTTGGTGTTACCGCTATTTCTACAGGCGCGTGGAGCACGGTTTTTGCTAGTTTTTCAATCTCCGGTGACAACGTTGCTGAGAACATTAACGTTTGGCGCTTTCGCGGTAAAATATCGAGCAACTGGTTTATTTCTTCGCGAAAGCCAAGGCTCATTAATTTGTCCGCTTCATCAAGGACAAATATCTTCAATTGATCGAATGCAATAGCGTTCTGACGTTGTAGGTCCAAGAGTCGGCCGGGCGTCGCGACAAGTAAATGAACACCCTTGCGAAGACTCATCATCTGAGGGTTGATTTTCACACCACCAAAAACCACGGCAGACCTGAGTCCGCTGTAGCGACCGTAATCTATGATCGCTTGGTGCAGTTGGACTGCAAGCTCTCGCGTTGGGGAAAGAATTAGTCCTTTGACATGATTGGCTGTGGGTGCGGCGGCATTGTTCAAAATGTCGAGCATTGGTGCAACGAAACCGGCTGTTTTCCCCGTGCCGGTTTGAGCTGCAACCAGCACATCGTCGCCCTTCAGAATAGCCGGAATCGTTTTCGATTGAACTGGGGTCGGCATCTGGTAGCCGGCGGCGGTCAGTGCCTGCTGAACTTCTATCGATAAGCCGAGTGATTCAAAATTCACGTGGTTGGAACCTTTACCCTAAAAATTTCACGTTAAAGCCGAAAGCCTGTTACAGCGCCTAATCTCGGTTAATAGCGACGTTTTAAAAATACATCGACAAGGTGCTTGATCACCATCATTTTGCGCCAAATGCCTTCAAGCAGCGCGGCGCAAATCTTTCCAGATGAATAGAAAAAGCAATGGTGCCGCGCTTGAAGCGGCAGTCTGTGGCCTTAGCGTCGTCGTAAACACTGCCTTTGTGATCGGTGACTGTATTGATCGGGTTGCACCATACACCATCTCCGCCTGGCTGCATTTAGATCACTGGTTTTTTGGCCACCGGTCGGGAGATTCTTTTACCGTCTGTTCTGCTCAGCAAGCAGCTTTTAGTGCCGGTTGATAGTGCCGGTTGATAGTGCCGGTTGAGTCATTTCCTATGTTGCATTGCAGGTGATCTTTGTCGTGCCTCTTATAGATTTTGATTCTTTTGGACTCTAATGTCATCGATCAATCAGGCACTATGTTCTCATCTATATCGGTCCTCATCTATATCGGTCCTTATCTATATCGGTCGTCATCTATAGTTGATTGCCTCAAGAAATCCGACAACATCCGCTGCTGACCGCTCGGGTATCTCTTCCATTGGTACATGACCAACATCAGCGTAAACCACTAAGGTCGTGTTCGCCAATGCCGCGGCAAACTGATCAGCGACACTTGCCGGTATTAGGGCGTGTTCTGAACCCCACATAATGAGTGTCGGCAGGCTCAAGGCCGTCACGTCTACGGGTTCTTGGCTGCGCGAATCAAACCCACTGAAACGAAGGAATCTTGACTCGTCGTTGCTGTATTTTTTGTCGACGTATTCGGCCGGAAGATCACCCTTGTATAAATAGGCGGCGGCAAGCATCAGAATCGTGATGACAACAATAATCGTTGCCGCTGAGATCTTGAGTATCTTTATTGCAAGCACTTTGTAATGGAAGTGAGGATAACCGACAAGAGTGACGTGGTTCCAGACTTCGCGAGCGAGTCTTTAAGTCAATGTCGCGCAGTTTAGTCCCCAAAATGAAAACCGGAGTGATGTCAGGTGTCGAAAAACCTATCAAGGCTGCCACGATTATTGCTCGGTGAAGCCGAGCCCTCAGGAATCCATTCACTCCCCAGGGGTAAATGCGGGTCGCCGTGCTACATTTAGCGTTTCAGCTACCCTGTTGGCATCATCAAATTGCCTTACCTGTCGCGCTCGTAACCTGTCAACTCCATGTAGCCAAGGCCTGATCGGTTACCTTCAAGGTCAAGAACTTCCACCAGTCCCTCCCAGTAGAGGATCGACAGGTCAACGGTTTGCTGATCCAGTAGCGCGTTGACCGTAAATTGCTCATCAGCCATATTGAGCGTCCAACTGACGGGCCAATTGATTCCCTTGGCGTCTTGGTAAAAGCGGTTGGGTATCAGGGAAAAGTCATTCCGGTCCAATAACTCGAGGCCCGGGTCGCCTTGACCAATGATGGGCTGATCGTCTAGCTGTTGGTGATCTACAATTAGGCCGTGATCATAGTTGTCTCTCTTTCCATCATGCCTGCGTAAACGGAACGCCATGATGCTCCGCTGATCCTTCAGTTGTAAGGAAAACCAATCCCAGCCAGAAAGTGAATCACCGAGTACTGACGTGCTCCACTCACGATCGAGCCAGCCGAGTCCTGTCACTTTCACGGTGCGGTCGTTGAGTTTGAGTATGCCGCCGATCTGCAGGCGCGGTATGGAATAGTAGTAACTCGCGGCATCTGCTCCTTTCTTGGACAAGCCGCGATTCCCCTGTAAAACGATAGGTCCCATTTGCCGGACCTGCAGATCGACCCCAAACTGACCGGGCTCGCTGGCCAATAGTGTCAGATTCAATTGACCTTCTGCGGCGCCTTCCAGCGTCCAGTCCTCGATCATTGCCTGAAAGAGGGCGCCGGTTGAAACGCCCGCCAGTGCTGGGTGGCCGCGAGCGAATCGCTCTGCCTTAAGGTGCCTGCCGTTAGAAATGTCGGTGATCGCCAGGTGACCCAGGTATGCTTGGGCAGTGTGCCATGGACCTTCTCCTGTCGGGTTGGGTGCAAGTGCTTGCCTGAACAGTGTGAAATGCACGCCATACTCGTTGCCATTTTCATCTTCAAGAACGGCAGTCAGGTACCACCACTCGTTTCTGTATCGGGTGTGTGGCCCATGATCCAACGGGAACACGAACTCTTTTTTATGTTCTGCGCGTGCAAACCCCTGAGCGTCAGGTTCTCCCAGTAAGTTGTTTAATCGCAACCCTGTGACAGCGGATGAAGTAGACCGGGCATCCGGTTGGCATCCAGCCGTCAATAACATCAATAAAAAAACGATAGGCCTAGCGTCCACCAAAGGCTCCTTCTTCGTGATCTCCGCCCTGCAGTATCCCCGCAGCGATAGCCGCAAGCATTCCCCAGGCGCATGAACGCAGTAGCGCTTCTGCAGACAACTGCAACTCGATGGTCCAGCCGAAAGCTCTTGGGTTGATGACGTTGCAGAGTATCCAGCCGAACATCACGCCAAGTGGCAGAGCGATAATGATAGCCACTAGGCCAAGTCCTGTGCCCAAGGCAATGTTCATCATCAGTTGCTCGGTGCGATTAACGCCGAGTGTGTTGAGCAATTGCCTGCCCGTTTGTCGATTCAGACGCATGGTGGTCACGGCAATATAAACGCTGATCGCAGCGACCAACAAAGCGATGGTGATCAGTACCGTGGTAATGGCGAAGGTCTGGTCGAAGGTTTTGAGCGCAACGCGCCGGATATCAGACTGCAGTCTTAGTTCAAGCGCAGGGAGTTTTTTTCGCAGTTCGATGACCAAGGCCCCTGGTTGATCACTCTTAAACGCGACTGAATCTACTTGAAGTTCGGCGGCTAAAGCATCCGCGAGTGGGCTGCGGTCATCAACAATGAGTCTGGGTTTTAAATCCCCAAAAGCTGAGAACGTCCCCGAAATTGTCATTGTCTCACCGGCCACTGTCAGTGCATCCCCGACGGATAGCTGTAATGATCTGGCGGCCTGTTCACTGAGCAAAATGTCCTGAATCGCAAGGCTCCCGCTGTAACCGTAGCGCGACGACTCAAAAGCGTCCATGCGGGTGGTGTTCAGTTCCATCGATAGTCCTTTCACTCGAATATCGGTGTTCCGGTATACCTGCACTCTGTCAGCAAGTGTTGATGTCTTGTTGGTGACAGTAAAATTACTCAAAGCAGTGTTGTCACCCTGAGCGATTAAATCGTACTTTAGTCTGTGATCGAGCATCTGACTGAAATCGATTCGGAAACTATCAACCATTAACGCCACGCCGATCGCGGTTGCAATCGCGAGTGACAAGCCGGCGAGCGCGACACTAAGCTCGGCTGGATGCCAGAGCGCCTCTCTGATCCCGATTCGCAGCAGGTAGGAACCGCGTATCATCGTGGCCCATCTCTTCAGCTGGATAAGCAGTGGCGCTATCGCTTGTGAGGCGGCCAGGCTTAATACCGCAATCGCGAAGAATCCACCCGCCAGGCCTGTCTGGGGTTGAAAAACGCACCAGGTGGCAGCGGCTAACAACAATAGCGTCAAAATAGCAGGCAGGTAGGAATGGCTAACGGTTTGTTTTGATCGGTGAAAAGCCCAGGCACCACCAAGCAGACAAACTGCGATGGCAGACCCTACGGCTTTAAAAATGACCCAGCTGTCCAGGTGTAGATTGATCTCTTGTTCGGGAGCAGCCATTTCCAGTAGCCAACTGGCAAGCCACCATCCTGCGGCAAGGCCAAGTGCCGCCGCGAGAGTAGCGATCAGTCCGATCGAGAAAAGGAAGTAGGCGCGAAGCTGCTGCCATTCAACGCCCAGTACGTGCAGGCGATCAAAGACAGGCCAAAGGCGCCGCAACCATGAAACGGCGACCTGATAGATGAGTAGCCACGCCACCAGCAGCGCGAGCATGCCCAAGGCAGAGATATTGAAGAGTATCGATTTCCCGAACTCCCGAGCGGGATACTGTTCCGCGGTACTGATCAGTTGCCAACCGGGTGCTAGATCTAGACGTGGCCTGGCCGAAGGGAATCCGGCGCCAAAGCCCGGCAGAAGTTTCTCGGCGGTCTCTATCGGGCCCGCAAAGGCATCACCGAGAACCAAGCCGACATAGGATAGCTGATGGGTTGGCCAACCGAGTAGGTCGTGGGCTGTTGCAATGTCAGCCAGCAACGTGCCTTTTGGCGCTTCTATGATGCCGTTGATAGGTATCGACAGTTGATCTTTAAGGCTTTTGTCCACCCAGGCACCGTGCCACGAAAACTGTTCAGCGATATCCGTGACGCCCACAGATGGCAGGTTTGCCAGTAAGTCAGCACCCAGAACTCGAACACTTTGTCCTTCAAGTGTCGTGGTTGCATCAACCAGTGGAGAGAGCTGTTTTATGGTTGGCAAGGCGCCGGCTCGCCACTGTTTTCGCAGCGCGAAGTAATCAGCTGTGTGTAGGTTGTCGCGATGCAGATAGTGGCTGTACTCAGCTAATGCCCCAGGAACTAAGCCATCCAGGCGACTGGAAATGCTAGCGCTGACCAGGTGAACGCTGACGATCGACGTTACGCCCAGCGCCATACCTATTAAAGCCATGGCGGTAGACCAG
>Ga0209710_1002817_pt1 | contig 11978 bp, 15 predicted proteins | sample ArcticOcean_MG_C_5_FD_187436 | JGI IMG/M metagenome (GOLD analysis project Ga0209710, IMG submission 187436) | Marine microbial communities from western Arctic Ocean - ArcticOcean_MG_CB4_138 (SPAdes) (version 2) | ecosystem: Environmental > Aquatic > Marine > Oceanic | place: Arctic Ocean...
GTGATAACCAGTTATTTAACTGCCCATGAATGGCATTTAACTGTTCTATATCATTAATTATATCATATAATTCTTTTTTCAAATTATCCAAAGAAATTTGTTTTTCACCATTAACATCTTCTTCGTGGTTATATTTAATTGTTACATTACCTACTACTTCTTTAAAAAGTTTAAGGTCATTATCACTCATATTATAAGGTAATAAAAAAATCGCATCCACATTATGAAATGAATGGGGACCTATTTTAATATTACTAATGTTTTCAATATAAACTTCTTTAATATTAGAACACGCCGAAAATGCGTAGTTACCAATCTCAACGACATTTTTAGGAATGCGTATTGTTTCAAGTTTTTTACAATTCTGAAATGCGGATGCTCCTATTTTTATTAAACTTTCAGGTAATTCTATATTTACTATTGAGAAACAAGATTCAAATGTCATTTCGTCTATTATTTTAAGGTCTTTGGGTAATATCACCTCGTTTAACGCCGTACATCCACGGAAGCATTGATTTAAACTTGTAATTGAGCTATCATTGAAATCAATACTGCTTAACTGAGTATTGTAACTAAAGGCGTGAATACCGATTGAATTTACATTAATTCCCAATTTTAAACTCCTAATATTAGATTGCATAAAAGCTCCATAAGCAATTTCTGTAATTGAATCAGGTAAATGTACATTAGAGTTTTCAAAAATAGTTTGTAAGAAACTATTATCAGGAATTATTTGAATTTCAGAAGGTTCCTCAAAAGTTATTGAGTGGTGTGTCTTATGTGATAGATTTTTCATTTCTTTATTGTTAATTTCAATATATAAGGGTTCTGTGGGTGCCATTTATATATTAAAATAAGGTAATTATATATGCCCTCATAAATAAATTTCTCTTATTTAAAGAAACGATGTTATTCTATAACGAACATTATTTGCTCCTGGACCAAAGAAAGATACGGAACGTATAATTGAGGGTGTTACTCTTGTTTTATGGTTGTTTATTCTAACAGTATTCAAATTACGAATAGTCCATTTTGATGCTGATTTCCCTAATGCTTTTAGTTGTATTCGTTTGTTGCGTTTTTTTATAAGATTATAGACAAATTTATATAAACGTCTTTGTTTAACCAATGTACAGTATCCAAGATTAAATGCTGTTTGATAATTATCGTTTGTTTGTTCAGTGACCCAAGTAATTTTATTTATAGGTTTTATTATTCCTATATTAATACTTCCTCCTGCTACGTATGGACCAGATGCCTTACTATTATCCCAGCGGAAATATAAAATTTTACCTTTTCCTGGATATGCACATGATGCGGAAATAGTATTATTTTTTTCATTCGGGATGGGGTGAATTACTATAAGTCTATAAAATTTGTCCACGGGCAACCCTTGTTGTGACGAATCGGATGGGGATGCAATTACAGGGAGGGTGGCATGTGGTGAATTCCAGAATTTTGGATACATTTCAGTTTTTGTATCTAACAGACCTTTTTGGTACATCATATTCGCTTCGCGCGAGTTATTACTTCTATACGAACCATCATTGTAAAGATATAAAGGGCCATGATATAAATTATTTCCGATATAATTATATCGACTTTTAAAATAATATTTATCGTGCGATAGTTGAATGTCTTCACTTACGTCTCGAATATCTTTACCTGTATATTTCCAAGGTATTATATAGTTATTCATATATTTAATAAAATTTCATATATCTTTAATATAAATTTTTATTTATTAAAATCTCCAAGGATTACTAAAGTCCTTCTATATAATTGTAAATTTCTTTAAAATTTGGAACGCCCAAACCATACACAGCATCATAACCTTTAGCACCATGATATCCCCATTTACATTCTCCAAACTCTGTAGAATTATTAGAACCATCGACAATATCTTTGAAGCATGTTTCGCACGCATCTGCCATACTATATAAAACAGCGGCAACGGGTCCAAGGGTTGATTTGCCATTTGAAACCCGCATATTATTTAATATTGATATCATAGCGGACACACTTGGAGCACTGGCACTCGTTCCGTCTACTGTAGAATAACTTCCCGATGATGCTATTAAATAATTATGAGAAACTAATGATATATCCGGATATATTCGACCGTGTGTATTAAATAAATTCTCTGGCGGAAAAGGTGCACTACTGTTTAAATAAGAATCTGATGCATTTATTTGCCAAGGGGGTCTATTAAAATAATTACTAAAACCGCCACCAGAAGTCCATCCGCATCTATCAAAATTACAATTTAGTTCTACACCGCCACCAATGCAAGAATTATTTTTACACATTGGCGTTTGTGGATTTTCCAATTTAGTAGCATTCATAAAAATTGTTCCACCAACTGCTAAAACCCAAGGACTTGAGGCAGGAAAAGCCGGATTAAGTTTATTATCACCACCGCATTCTTCATTTGTTCTTCCAGGAGCGCCAGCGTCACCAGATGATGCTACCAACGTAACACCGCGCAATCCTAATTTCATAAATTCGATATTAGTTCTTTTCGTGTATTCTTCCCCAGTAACATTAAGTAGGCAAGTCGGCATAACATCTGGATCACATTGATCCCACTCAGCCCAACCATACGACATACTTATCACTTTGGGTGGATCAACACTTTGGTATACTTTGTTTGAAAATTGATATAACCAATCAGATACGGAAATATAAAAAAGATCTGTATTACTATTGACACCAGTTTGATATTGTATATCTAAGGTGGCCTCTATATCGGGGTCCTGGGTGGTGATATCACAGGACCCCCAAAAGTGTTTCTTAGGAATTGATATATTGGACATTCCATTGGCACTCAAAAATATTTGCAAACTCTCATTATTATAACAAGAATCTCCTAAAAATTCTACAACAGACTGTGAGGAATGTTTTGTATGCTTAGGATATGTAACATTATAGAGATTATTAATACTTTCTGGTGAAATAATATAATTGTCGGGGTTATGTGTTTTTTTAATAGGTTCAAATACATCTCTATTATAGTACTTAGTCATACCCAAAATCATATCTATATGTGGGCGGACATTAGTAGGAATTTTATATATAGTTTGATTATCTTTCGTCGAAATATTAAATAATTTTTGCACCCCACTTATAGGTCCTTGACATAGCAGATTATCGTTATTATTAATATAATTTATTTGATGATCATTCAACCAATTAATGACTGGTTTGTAATCAGACGGACTAATAATATTATCAATTTGATATTTTGTAAACCATTTCCCGTAATTATCAGAGTAGGGGTTACTTCTGTCAATCAACTCCTTTTCAAGGACATCAATGTTTTGTTGCTTTAATAATATATTGAATTTTACTATTTGATCAAAATAATTACTTGAAAAATTATTCCAAATATTTCCCGACAAAAAAAAAGTTAGAATTGTTAGAATAGTCATTATATAATATTTATTACCATAAGGCTTTATATAAATATTATATAAATATTATTAGGTTCTGCGGGTGTGAATGATATATTTTATTTTAAGGTATACTCTGTGATACTTGGGATAATTTCTTATGGTATAAAAGTAATCAGATTTGAGTGATTTTTTTAGTTTATGCATCATTTAAAGTTTCATATAATCTTATTATAAAGATATATATACCCTTATAATCAAATTTAATTATATTAAAGTATTCTATTAGGAATACAAGAAATAAAAATATTTTTTAATTTTATAATTATTCTTTGTAATATATTATTCGAATTATCATTGTTAGTAATAAATTCCGTAAATTCGTCAATCATTTCGTCTAGAAAGTCTTCTGAATCTTCCGAATCACTAATATTTTTATTATCGGTGCATGTATCCACGTTCATACTATATAATCATTTAAATATAATTGACCGAGTTATTAAATTTCGAGAAATTATAAAAGTTTATTGATTAAACCTCCTCAATGATTACTGGCGGTGTTTCAATGGTCTTATCATTATTTTTTTTACGATATTTCATAATATTAAAGTAGGTCTTAATCGAAAAAATTATAATATTTATAACGAAAGGTACTGCACCTACAATTATCGTGGGTATACCATCATAATTTTTATCAAGTATAAATCCTGTTCCGTAAATCATATATAATATACAGTCTATACTAATTAATAATAAATATAAATATGAAATGTTTTTACTGCTTTGATATTTAATCATTGTAAATATTTGTGGTGTCTGGGTAATAAGGGCAAATAATATAGACGTATAACCACATATTATAAAAAAAATATTCATTAACCTATTATAATTCCTAAAACTTATATAGATAACATTGGATTAAATTTGTCGTCTGAAAGTAAGACTTATTCTTGGTTGTTCGTGGTCTTGTTTAGGCACTTGGTGTGTCCAATATTTTTGAGAAGAACCAGCCATTATAAATAAGGAGTACGGTTTTAATTTCAATTTAAAATTTAAGTGTTTTGATTTTTTGTCTCTTTTTGATAGTGCCTTATTTATACCGTTATATACGACCCGTTTAAATATTATTTCAGCAGGAGAACCAAAGGACACCCCTGCTATAAGAGGTTCTTTACCAAATGCCCTATCTGTATCTCTGTGCGCACGGATATAATGATCTTCAAGATATTTATTAATTAAACAACTATTGAATTCAGGAATATTTATTCCTAAATTTTCTAGTCCAAGAGTTTTAATTCTTTTAGTAATAAGATTTTGAAATTCAGTAAGTTCTTTAAAGTAAGTGTATGCTTCCCACCGTTTAAATTTGGTTTTCCATAGATTACAGAAATATAGTTTATCCTTTTGAAACCATTTTTGATACCTTATAATTTTGGTTTCATTATAATTATAATTAGGGGAAAATTCTAAACGGTCTAATATTTCTTTTAGTTTAGCAGATTCAGTTTCAGTTATAAAATTATCGATATAAATAAATATACTATCAGTGTCATTCATTTCATTAATGATGTTTAACTTCATTTAATATTAACGTGTATTGTATGTATAAAATAAAAATCAATTTTTATAATTTACACTTATTATTATTGAATTAAACAAAGAGTTAATTCGAATATAAAAATTATTTTATAACAATCGTACATAATTCATAATTTATCCTCCGGGTCAACATTTTACCAAACTCCTCTTCACAAAATAATCGGATTCCGAAAACGTACCCGGGTCGATTAAATATATTGAAAAGCTCAAATTCCCGTGGCGTTCGCCATACTGTAAAAGTATGTCTTTTATGGGGTGCTATATATTTATAATATAACGGAATGTTTTTGACCATAATATATCGCTTTTCAGTTTTTATCTTGTAAATCACCGTTAATCGTTGTTGTTTATTAATATTTATTATTATACCTTGAAACCATACAGAGGAATCGTGTAAAATATCTAAATATCCACCTATACTGTATTTAGGGTATTGAATTTTATCTAAATATGTTATATTTTTCCGCGGGACCCACTCATTAAACTCATCATTCCAACCCATATATGATATTTTAAACAAATCGTCTTTTATTTCGCAACATTTTCCGATATATCTATTTATTTTATTAGGATATTTCGATAAATCTGCTACATAATAATAGAAACCTTTTTCTACAAATGCAAGTATTTTAAAAATTTCGTATATTAAAAGTGTTGGTAACATTTTAAAATAAGGGGTTTTATTGGAAAGAAGGTAACATGCTTTATTTTTTAGGTTTTTTTCAAAAGTGAAACTTTTTTCAAATAGTTCATTTAGGGAGTGCATTAAAGTATTCAAAAAAAAATATGAATATTGTCAATCAAATTTTATAAAATTTACTATCTCTATATATAAAAGACATGTCTAAATATGAAAAAAGTATTAGGAAAAATAATGGGGATAACGGACCGTTGCTTTATATTTACACTAGAACTTATACAATTATTAGAATTTGAACAATATAAAAATAATATACATAATATCTATCATATTCTTATATTAAGAGTGGGATTTGACGATACTATTTACGCATTATCTTTAGAGAAATTTAATGTTTTATTAGAATATATAGAGGATTATTTACCATATGAAAATAAAAGTTTTTATATAAATAAATATAATAGAATAAAAACAATTAAAAGAGATACTGAAATTAATCAATTATGTCATATTATAGAATAGGGTGTATATAGTTAATGATTACTAATATCAAAGGTGTAATACATATTATAAGTTTAGGTATGATAATTATTAATCCAGTAATTATATGTTAATTTGGGAATTTTTATGATTATTTATATAGAAATAAAAATAATAACTATATTATACCGAAACAAAAATAAAGCTAAAATTTGTAGATTACAACCTCGAACTTGGAAGTTCAAAATAAAAATAATAAGCGTTATAAATGTTCAAAGGTGTAAAAGCCGAGAATTTTAATTATATTGTATCATATAATTGATTTTATAGATATATTTATTTGAATCAAAATTAATAATTTTTACATATTTGATGTGACTATATAGTATTTTTTATATTATCCCTCAATACATTATAGTAATCACTAACAACTTCTTTTGCACCATTTAAAAATACTTCTTCATTAATATAGTTCTCATAATTTTCAATAACTTCTTTAATTTGTTTTTCGACTAAGTTTTTATTATCTATATTAATAAATTGGTAACACCTCGAATTTATTATATCTTTTTCAGGTAAGTCTACTGCCCAATATATTGGCACACATCCAGCTTCTAAAGCATGAAATATTTTTTCAGTATGATAAAGTGGTGCTTTGGAGTTTTCAGGACATATATTATATTTTACATCGGTTAAAAACTCTACTTTATCTATTGCTGTGGGTCCAATAGAAAAATTTTTTCGCCATGAACCAGGATATATTATTTTACCAAATATAGACATTTTATCACAAATATATTTCCTTACTCCTAAACGACTATGCCTCGAAACACAAGCTGTAAAATATTTTTTTTGTTTATTTTTATTACTTATCCTTTTATTTTCAATAAAATCTATAATATTATTAGAATCATTAGTCATTTTATAAAATTTATAATACATTAACCATAAGGGAAATCTAATAATTTTATTTTTTAAATCTGTTGGAGAAAAACCAACTATTAAATCAAAATACTTTTTCAGAGTATTTATATTACTATACTCTGAATATCTATTTAAATTTTCTCCTGTAAAAAATAATTTTAATTTAGCTTTATAAGAATCTATTTTATTTAAAGGACCGTTTACAGAAGCTATTAATATATCACAATCTTTTTTATTTTTTACTTCAATAACTTGGTAATTTTCTTTAAAAGTCTCTTTAATAAAGTGAAATAACCATCTATCGTTAAAAGGGTCATTCCAATAATTAGTATATTGTATTGTTAAAATTTTCATATATAACTATAAACTATAAAATAGGTTTAAATACTAACCTTAACTAATTCAACAATACTATGTAATTTTTTGGTTTCTAATATTTTAAATTCTAAATTGTTTAGACCAGAATTCATAATCATTTCTTGTTTTTGTTGGTTATTTAATTTATCCAAGTAATTGAGGTGCCACATATCGGAAATTGTTTTTTTTTCACCAATATAAGGAACACTATTCGATTTATGGGGTAGTATATTAAAGGAGAAATTATTATTATTTGTAATATTAATATTTTTTATTATACATCTGTAATATAATGCTCTATCCTCAATACCCCATCCCCATATATTATTTGGAAATCCATTAATATTAAATATTATATCATGTTTTACTTTAATAATACCACCTAATGAAGTTCCATGCGCCCATTTTATCCTATATACGTCAAAATCTTTTTTTGTATAAATAGATTTAACAACTTCTTCTGTAGGATTTATATCTACATCATGAGTTATAAAATATACAGTTTTATTTTTATACAAACTAAAACCTATATTAAGTAAGGAGCCTCTATTAAATAACTTACCTTCCTCTTGCTCAATAACCACAATCTTTGTACGCGGCATATATTTCTCAATTAAAGGGACCGAATTTTTAATAAAATAGTCAATATGAGATTCTCTATCTCTATAAGGAATAATTATAATATTTTGAAATATTTCAGTCATTTAATATATAACTCTGTTATATTCTTAAATGTATATAAATATAATGTTTATCGGATTTTAAGTGCCGTGCTTTATGTGAACGTGTATACGTAGAACCACAACACCGGCGTCACCTAACGCAGCGAAAGGAGCGGTTCACATGGGAATGATGAGACCTGTTCTAGCAGATATACAAGGCAGTGGTGCATTTGATGAAAGCAGAGCACCTCCAAATGATTTATATTCGTTGTATGCACCATCAATACTGATTCGTTTACACCTTTGAACATTTAAAATGCTTATACTAAATATAAATTTGATTATAATAAATTCAACAAAACTAACGAATATAAAGATGGACGTATTAAATGCTCATTTATACCAACTAGTATTTCGTATTCAAGATAATGCTCCTGAAAAATTTATGAAAAAATGGGGGGGAATTTAAATTAAAATGTGAAAGTGGCGCGAACGAACATATTGTAGAACAAATGAAAGTGTATTGTCAATTACAAGAAAATAAAAAATTAGCGTGGTTAAATCGCATGGAAGGCGGAATCGGAGGAGATAATAATACTATACATAAACAAATTAGATTTAGACATATATTTGAAGGGTGTGTTTGGGGATTATCGGGGCGGTCGCGGGATAATTATATTCGTTTTAATGAAATATATTCTACAGATAGTGAAAAATGGACATACCGTGAACTATATGATTTAATGTACGGTTTTATAAAAACCGCTAACTATTATATTTATGGGTACGATACACCCGTGTCATCAGTATGTGTATCTGGTTCAATTGAAATGAGCGAGAACACGTAGGCACAGCATGTCAGGGATTCTGAATAATTTTAAGTTTAAATATTTATATCTGGGTTAGACAAGTCGGCGTTTTAAATGTTCAAAGGTGTAAAAGGATCTATTTCAGTCAAAATGTTCATTAATGGCGTCATATAGGTCTCCACCAGGAAAAACACTCGTTAATATATCTGTATCAGAAACATAATTCCGGGGGAATGTTAAATAGTAGTCGAGCTGCGCGCGCCGTGCACGTACCTTGCTATATTTCCGCTCACCTTTTTTGATATATCCGCCGCGGCGGGCGATTGTGTTTTGACGTGTTGCGCACATCTGAATATTATGTCCTAACTGTTTGCAATGACCGCATTTTTTATAAGATTTAGGGTTTAATTCGGCGGCGCTTGACAATTTTACTTGTGCGCGTTCTAATGCTTTCCAAACTGCACTATTTTCCTTTAAAAGAACTTTTCGGTTGTATTCCATGCGAATAACTTCCTCGTCACATCTATCCGCCTCGTCGTGGAAATAAATCATTGCTTCATACATGTGACCATATTGTTTATGTTTCGAATAGAGAGCATTTTCGAGAGCAACTATTTGTTCTTCCAACGCGTTTACCCTCGGACCTGAAATTTCTCCACACATTTCATCACGGCATAGCGGACATTTATTAGAAGATCCCGCAGAAATATTTTCTAATATACAATCTGTGTGGAACTGATGACCACACTTTAATGTTGTATTCCGTGTTCCATCAAAATTGTCCATACAAATGCAACAACTTTCCGGTTCAGATTTTGCGATTTCGACGACCTCCTCCCGTTCGCCCGTAGAATAATGAGGGAATGGAACGAATGCTCCTAATTCGGGTACTTCCTCCAAAAATTCACCGACATACGAATCACCATCAACATCCATATCAGACCCGCTATTAAATTCGATAGGTGATAAATCAGGAAATTCCATTGTTTTTCTAATAGAAATGACTTTAACGACTATTCTAATACTTATAAATCCAAAATAAATCAAATTTATCCACTTATTGAATCAATATTATTTAATTTAGTCATAATTAATGCGATTTGTTGTTGATTTTTTTTAAATTTTTTGTTAAGTTTTTTAGTGTAGTCTTGATGATTCATTAGTTTATTAATTAAGTAAGTTTCGTAAGAGGCAAAGGAGTGTGGCGAGAATGGTGTGTGTATTATCTCGTGACTATCATAATTATCATTGCCGTGAACGGCGGTATGTTCTAATTTATACTTCATGAGACGCCATCGCTCAAGAAGAATCTGTCCTAGCGTCAAAGGAATTATGGGTGATTTTTTAAAAGTGTTAATTTTGGGCGACTGTCCAATAGGAGATATACTAGATTTATTACTAACTCTATTTATAGTTGTCTGTGAACTTTTGTGAACGATATTCATGAAACGGTGTGATACTATTTATTAAGTTTACTTTAAATTTAAATTACATATGGTTAATATATTTTTGTAAATTTTTGTCCATCGCTACGGCTTTAGCGTTACCGCGATTTATAGATCTGGTAAATAATTTATTTAGACAGTTTGTAATAAAATTTTTAAATGCGGTTAAACACATTATATTATACATATAATTTAATTTATGGTATATTTAATTATTTACGATGTAAATTCTGTAGATTAAGTTATATAATGATTAATTTGATTTATTCGATCATCAGAATTTTAGGATTATTTATTAAAGATGGTAGACATTTGTGTTATTTGTTCGGAGCAACTTCCAGTAGCACAAGCTACGCTAAAATGCGGCCATAGTTTTTGCTCAGAATGTATTATGAACAATGTAGCAAGGAATACAGGAACTGAGGAGGGTACGTCCCGTAATAAATGTCCGATGTGCAGAGAGGAATGCTGTCAAGAGGTATTACCTTCAGCAAATGTAACTATTCATATGCATGATTTAGAAGACGATATATCCTCTTTACGCGACGAGATTGTATTCAATGAGGACGAAGTAAAAAATTTATCCGCTGAACTAAAATTTAGCGATTCCGTCAAAAACAAATATTATGCGTCAAATGTATTTTACAAACAGCAGAATAACGCATTAAAAATTCAGTTAGAAAAATTATATAATAAGATGACGACATTCAGTGACGGCGCCGAGTTTAATATTTTTGTTGCTCATCGTCGACTAAATACCATTAAACGTATGAGGTCTAATACTAAAAGAGCGTCACACATGTTGAGATGTTATCAGAAGGTTCACCCAGATTCATCACTAGACCCCATACAAACAATGTTTCAATCAATTATATATGACCTTTGCGATCCTGGTGTAATTTCAAGCGCATTGGTTGGTCAACAAACCGATGTGGATGAGGTGTCCAATGATAGTGGCGGGGAGTGGGGTGAACGCGCGGCTGGCGCAGCGCTGCACCAGCCGCGCAACGGAGGTAGTGATATAATTCCTATTCCATATCCGCCACAGGGACAACAATTGGAAACGTTGCCTGATTTGGTGAACGATAGTAACATACTTACGATGACTTCACCCGCAAGTAAATTCTTTCGTTGTGCCGAATGGTTAAATATGAGGTTGCCCTTTGGTTTAGAATTTTATCTTCCGGTCGAGGAATTGGAGAAGCCTGCAAATGAAACGAGAATTTTGAGAACTATTGCAAATCATTTGAATGGAATAGATAAGACTATTGGTTTGGAACTTACTGAATGGTGGACTGCTCACGACGGGGATATTGATGAAATTTTAACAATTAATCCGTGTGGGGGTAATTATTTAATTTTAAAGTCGGGTGTCTTGGATAAAATTATTGGGAGCAAGATAGGTGATATATTGTCAAAGTTTGGTTTAGTGAAAAAGTACCAGGGAGAGAAAGTATCAGAACAGCGTAGTCGTTTAAAGGCAGTATTTGATTTGCGTGATCAACCTCGCCGTACTCTAATAGGCAGATGGATTGACGAGAAGATCCCTCAATTTATAAGTTTATCATAGATGTAAGTGTATGTATATATAAGTATATTTTATTTAAATATAATATTGTATAAAGGGGTAGTGAGAAAATTTGATTATAAGTATAATAAGAAAGGGAAGT
>Ga0209710_1002825_pt1 | contig 11961 bp, 21 predicted proteins | sample ArcticOcean_MG_C_5_FD_187436 | JGI IMG/M metagenome (GOLD analysis project Ga0209710, IMG submission 187436) | Marine microbial communities from western Arctic Ocean - ArcticOcean_MG_CB4_138 (SPAdes) (version 2) | ecosystem: Environmental > Aquatic > Marine > Oceanic | place: Arctic Ocean...
AGTACCTTTAATAAAAATGGCATTAGAACATATTAAAGAGAATAGGTTAAAGTTAGAGAGTAAACTTAGAACAACGTTAACTACAAACTTCTTTACATTTACTCAAACAATTAAAGATAAGCCCGAAGTTGTTTGGTTTAAAGATAAAGTTTCAAATGGACAGTTTCATATTCCTATTGTCGGAAAGAGTAACATAGATATCGATGACGGAACAAAGATTAAAACCGTATCATATAAAGATGGTACGTTCTGGTTTCTTAATAGTAAACAATATATGCATAAAGTTAATGCAACTAACGGAAAAGAAAGAATCGAATTGTATGCATCAATGTCTCAACCTGACAGATATGTAAGTGAGAAAATGATTCTTGTAGCCAACAACGAATGGAAGAACTTAAACAAAGAAGAAGGAAAGAAAGATGATTAATGATCAAGAAGGACCTTTTGCATCAGCAGTTAATTCAAATGCAGAAGGAATTGTAAGAAAAGAAATTACAACATATAGAATCAGAGATGGTATTATGATCAAGGAAACTGCAACAAGAACTTATAATGCTACCGGCGATTATAACGATAGTGTTGCAACAATTCCATTGACAAATTAAACCTTGACAAACCTGGTAGAACATAGTATACTAAAACAAGTAATTAGTACAAACAGAGGTGTAAATGAAACTTAGGTATAGCGAAGCATTTTATAGTGTGCAAGGTGAAGGTAAATATGTAGGAGTACCAAGTGTATTCCTTCGTACATTTGGTTGTAACTTTCGTTGTATGAACTTTGGATTAGGTAAGAATGAACCTAGTCGTGCAGAAAAACATGCAAATGGTATAAAGTACAACGAAGAAGTTAAAGCATTATTAGATAACGGCATTGTTGCAAACACAAAAGAGTTTAATGACTTGCCAATCATTCACACTGGTTGTGATACATATGCAAGTATCTATCCTGAATTTAAAGAATTTAACAGACAAGCCGAAGTAGATGAAGTCGTTGAACATCTATTGTCACTGACACCAGAAGGTAAGTGGACAATGGATAATGGACAGGATATACATCTTATCCTTACAGGTGGCGAACCTTTACTTGCATGGCAAAAACTATATATCGAATTATTTGAACACCCAAGAATGAAGGACTTAAAGAATGTTACATTTGAAACAAACACTACACAACTTCTCCACGCAGATTTCAAACAGTACCTTAATGATCAACAACGGATTAGAATCACTTGGTCTTGCTCCGCTAAATTATCGATTAGCGGAGAGTCTAAAGCAGATGCTATTAAGCCTGATGTGGCTCGTGATTATGCTGATGTATCTGGGAGTAACATTTATTTTAAATTCGTTGTGGCTGATAGGGATGATATCGAAGAAGCTGGTAGAGCTGTTGAAGAATTTCGTTTGGCAGGCGTCGAGTGTCCAGTATATTGTATGCCGCTTGGGGGACGCAGTGAAGAATATAACCTCAACGTTCAAGAAGTCGCTACAGTTTGTATGGAACGAGGGTGGCGCTTCACCCCACGTTTACACATCTCACTCTTCGGAAATGCCTGGGGAACCTAAGACAGCGTTAGAGAAAGCAATGAAGGCTCCGATTAATAAAAAAGAAGTAGATAGCTTCGAAGACAAGCTAAGGAAAAAAGGTTTATAATATGAAATTAGGTGATTATATCTTTACTAGCGAAAGTGTTAGCAAAGGACATCCTGACAAAGTAGCAGACCAGATTAGTGATGCTCTCGTTGATGCTGGCTTAAAAGCAGGTGACGAGACAACTAGAGTAGCAGTTGAAACACTAGTTACAACTAATTACGTTGTACTAGCAGGTGAAGTTAAAAACTTTAATGTTAGCAATGAACAAGTTGAGCAGATCATTCGTGACAAAGTAAAAGAAATTGGTTACGAACAGGAAGGCTTTCATTGGGATAAACTAACTGTTGACAACAAAACAATCAACAATCAGTTGCACTCACAAAGTGCAGACATTGGATTGGGCACTGATGACTTTGGTGCAGGTGACCAAGGAATAATGTTTGGTTATGCCTGTGATGATACTGAAGCACTTATGCCTGCTCCAATTTATTATAGTCATGAGATATTAAAAAAATTAGAAGAAATGCGAAACGACGGCTACAAGTATATGTTACCTGATGCAAAGAGTCAAGTAAGTATACAGTATGAAGGTGGAGTTCCACGTCGTGTTGACCAAATTGTTATTAGCCATCAACATACAGATGGATTTGGACACAGTATTAAAATGCCATGTAGATCGGCGGCAGAGCAAGTATTAGGAGGACTAATCGATGAAAAGACTGTCTGGCATATTAATCCTACTGGCAATTTTGTTATTGGTGGACCTGATGGTGACACAGGCCTCACCGGACGTAAAATCATTGTTGATACCTATGGAGGTTTTGCTCCTCATGGTGGCGGTGCATTTAGCGGGAAAGATCCTACTAAAGTAGACAGGAGTGCGGCCTACATGGCACGTTGGTTAGCAAAGAATGTAGTAGCCGATAACATGGCAGACTGGTGTAGCATTCAATTAAGTTATGCAATTGGAGTTAAAGAACCAACAAGCATCTATGTTGATTCAAACGGACACAATAGAAGCATACAAAAGTTTATCCGTGATAGCATCGACCTAACACCAAAAGGCATTATCGATCGTTTTGATCTTTTTAACTTTAATAAGTACAGTGAAAATTGTACATACGGACACTTTGGTACTAAAGATGTTCCGTGGGAGCAAATAGGATGGTAAGTTTGAACACAGTAACAGAAGAAGTGTTTATAGAAGCACACAGGTTAAATTGGATTATTAAAGGACAACTAATACCCGATGGTTGGTCAACAAACGATATAAAAATTACATATACAAATTATACAAAAAGAGCTTGGGGAAAACAAGAGTCGTGGGTATACCAAGAAGGATTCGATAATGCATTTGCAAAAAGATTTCCAGATGGTGTATTTCCAGACTTTGTTATAAAGGAGAATGACAATGACTAATCAGACTTGGGAATCAATTAAAAGAGCAGTACTAGGTGAAAAAAAGAAGAAGACTACAAGAACTAAGAAAGTTAGTTCAAAGTTAAGTAAAAAAGATGTTGCAACAAATAACGAAGAACCTTACATTGAAGTAATTAGTTTAGATATTGATGCTAAGAATCCAGTACAAGGCAATTTTGAACTTGAATGGAATAGTTATTTTATTGCCGAACTTAAATCTAAAGGTTTCAAAGGAAAAAACGACGAAGAAATAATTGATATTTGGTTCCAGCAGATTTGCAGAAACGTTGCACTCGACGAATGGGAGAACTCACCTGAGAATCCCGGTCCTGCTAAGTTTGTTAAAAAATTAGATTTAGGTGATGGCAAGACCGAGGTTAGTTAATGATTTTTGTTAACATTGGTGATGGATATAGTAGTGGTTGTTGCACAGGCAGTAGGTACTTTACTGCTGAAGATGATCCTGAATTGTATCAGGCTCCGTTTGTAGAGCATCCTCTAAGTCGTCCTGGAAGTTTTGTTAATCAACTTGCAGAAGTTTATAAAGCAAAACCAATAACTATTGCAAGACATAGAACTACTATAGAAGAAATCTTTGATACCATTGATAATACAAAAGAAATAATACATATGAATGGTGAGCAGAAGATTGTATTTTTTGGAATACCATCATTGTATTCTGATTTAGTTGACGAAGAATACTTGTTGTTAGATGGTCATGATGAAACCATAATACCCGAAGATGTATATCGTACATTATGTGAATCAGCTCTAGTACAGGACTTAACAGATAAGATCGCACAACTCAATCATTATATATTAGAGATAAGTAATATTGTAGACAAAGTTATACTTTATAGGACAACAAGCGATCCGGTAGAACTTGATATTCCACACAATGTAATTAACACAAACTTAAACATTGTAGAAAAATTACGAGAGAATTACAAACCTTACAAAAGAGGCTACTTTGATACTCGTGCTTACAGTTCACTTAAAAAAGAATTTTTAAAACTATTATGACACAGTTCAATATCTTTAGCATAGGAAATCACATAAGTGATGGTACTGGCACCGTAAACAATAAGAACAACACACGCGGTGATACTAAATGGAAAAAAGTTATACATCACCATCCAGATAACTTGTATAGAAGTTATGCTGATGAAATTGCTATGAGACTTGATGCAAATATTTACTACTTAGGTAAACCAGAAAGTACATTTAAGCAAATACTAAATGTGTTTAAAAACTCATATCCAAGTATTATGAAGAACTTTCCAGACGATATTAATCTTTATTTTTTAAACTTAGGATACAATCAAAACAATTGGGATAAGTTTACTAAACAAAACGAACCTATTGAAGATCCAGTTGAGAAACGACATCAGCAAGTTATATTCTTTAAAGAATTATTTGATGATACCGAATCCTTCTCAAAATTTGTAAAGAATATAAATCATATGGGTCTTGGTTATAATAATAGACTTATTATATTAACACCTAATTTTGAAAACTTATCTGAGATTAGTAATAGCTCAATCTTAAGAGCAACAAACATAACCGACCAAGCATTTAAAGAAAATAGTACCAATCGAGAAGATGGTCATGTTCTTAACAAAGACGTATGGCCTTGGGTTCATGCAGTAAATGCCGACATGAGAAAACTTTTATTGGATCCATATGCACTCGATTCTAAACTAACTATAGACAATCAAAAAAAACTTGGTGAAAACCTATTTTTAAGGTTGACAGAACAGACAGATATGTTTATAATATAAACTATATTAAACAGTCATAGGTGAGTTATGTTTATAAAGTTTACTATACTATCAATAGTTCTACTAACAACAGGTGCTTGCACTACAAGTGTTGCAATAGTAGACGTAGCTGCAACAACTACAATTTATGCCGCAAAGACAGCAGTTAATGTAGTAGATGCAATCACTCCAGATATAATCAATTAGGACAATAGAATGGCCAAATATCTTCTCGTAGACACAGCAAATACATTTTTTAGAGCAAGGCATGTAGCACATCGAAGTGCCGACTCTTGGGATAAATTAGGTATTGCAGTACATATTACTTTAAACTCTGTACTTAAGAGTTGGCAACGACAAAGTGCAGATCATGTTGTGTTCTGTTTAGAAGGACGCAGTTGGCGTAAAGATGTTTATGCTCCGTACAAAGCAAATCGTAAAGTGGCAAGAGCTGCACTAACAGAACGCGAAGCAGAAGAAGATAAACTGTTCTGGGAGACGTTTGATGAACTGTGCAAGTTCTTAAGTGAAACATCTAATTGTAGTGTAGTACAATGTGAAATTGCAGAAGCAGATGATTGTATTGCTAGATGGATTGCAACACATCCTGATGATGAGCATTGTATTGTTAGCAGTGACACAGACTTTATACAACTGTTAGATGAGAACGTGCATCAGTACAACGGCATTACACAAGAGCTACATACTCTACAAGGTATCTTTAACGACAAAGGTGATCGTGTAGTAGATAAGAAAACAAAAGAATACAAAGTCATTCCTGATCCTGAATGGTTGTTGTTTGAAAAATGTATGCGAGGCGATACTAGTGATAATATTTTTAGTGCTTATCCTGGTGTACGTAAGAAAGGCACTAGTAAAAAAGTTGGATTGCTAGAAGCATTTGAGGATCGTAACAAGAAAGGTTATAATTGGAATAACATGATGTTACAAAGGTGGGTGGACCATAATGAAGTGGAACACCGAGTGTTAGATGATTATGAACGTAACAAGGGATTAATTGATCTAACTGCTATGCCAGATGAGATTAAAGAGTTTGTTGATACAAAGATAACTGAATCAATAAACAAGAAGCATAACACTATGGTAGGTGCTAAGTTCCTTAGGTTCTGTGGCAAGTACGAACTAGTTAAACTTGCTGAGCAAGCCGAACGTTATGCTGAATATTTACAAGCAGGATATCCAAAAACATGAACTATACAATTAAACCTATCATTGAAAAGAAGTTTTGGATCGTCGAATCCAACGGACAAAAGTTTGGCACACTTCGTACAATCGATGATAGCACGTTTGAATTTGCAACAAACGGAGAACTAACGATTATTAATGAAACTAATTTGTTTGCACAGTTTGGCATAGACGTTAAAAATAGCAAGTCTAATACCGTCATAGAGCCTGTTGTAACGCGGAACACAGAGTATAAGCATGTAGATATGCTGTACGGTTTTCCAGTTGCTAGTGAGCCTTATAATAGCATCTTTGATGTACAAAAGAAGCTACCTATGTACACTAAAACAGAAAAGAGTAACAGTTTTCATTGTGCAGGTTACTATGTAGTACTATACGAAAACGGATGGAGTAGAGCATTTTGTCCTAAGATTGTTACACTAAACAAATATGAAAACTTTGGTCCGTACAATTCCAAAGAAGATATGTTAGCTAAACTAAGACTAATGAACAAGTAAGGAAAATAACATGGCAGAAGATAAAGATGATATTGGCAAATTAGAAGTGTCAGTAAGAGTACTAGGTAACGAATTAGTAGGACTTAAAATGGTTGTAGATGATTTCAAAATGAAATGGTTAGTCTACGGAGTTGTAACTATTGTTGCACTAGCATGGGCAGGTGGAACATTTGGGCCAGCACTATTTGATATGATGAGTTCATCATAATAAAGGATACATAATTTATGATAGCAATAGAAAAGTTTGGTCATCTAGTTAGCAGTAGCAGTCAACAAGGCAAGCCTCAAGTTTCAATGAGTGTTGCTGATGGACAGGCTTTAATAAACGATATCCTTGAATTGCAAAGCACAGTTATTCATCTCCAGGCTATTGCTATTAATGCTTTACAACAAGCAAACGATCCAATCCCAAGTACAGTAGAAGCAGACGCCGGAAGATTCTAAAATAGTACCACTTATCCAACTCAGAGATAAATACTACTATAATAAATGGAGTTGACATGAGCAGACCTAAGCCTACTATTTTAGTTGAAAAAGTTGATAAGAGTTACAAGACAGATCAAGTACTTGCAAGTGAAGGTATATGGGCTGTGTTCTATAAAGAACAACCAATTAATCTAAAAAGTTTTAATGCACTAGTAAGTTATGCTAGTCCGAAGTACAAGAAAGTTTCTTTCAGTAATCCCGGACATGCAATTAACCTAGCAAAGAAGATGAACGTTATGTTTAAGTCAGAAGACTTTACAGTAGTTCTACTTAATAGTGGCGAATGCATTTATCCGACAGGCTAGATAAGAAACAACTCACATCAGCATTTATGACTGCTGGTGATATCGAACCTACTCCTGAACAACTCAAACAATATTATTCTATATGGTGGGCCAACATTCGTAAAGACGGTGGCTTACGTTTAACTGATGAAGGTTTTAAGTTTGTAATAAATCACTTAAAACTTGTTAGTTGGACCTACAAACTAGATAGAGATAACGTTAAATTCCAAACATTATTAGACTTAGATAGACATATCGATAGTCCATACTGGATAAGCAAGAGCAAAACCAAATTAGTATTATTTGGTGAAGAGACTGCTGTTCTCCTAAACCTTTATGGCGGTGATATTAACTTATACCTTGCTAGTACTAAGGCATGGATTTAATTTAAAAAAAAGTGCATTTTCTTCAAATAAAAGGTTGACAAATTCTCTAAGAGTGCTATTATATAATAGTAAGTTAAGCAAAAGGAGAAGTAGATGGATTATAAAATTGGACAGGAAGTTTGGGTTTTCTTAAATGCTCCTGGTTGTAACGGAATTGGTTGTACAGGTACTGTAGTTGGTTTTACTGCTAAAAGAATTAAATGTGAAGTAAATGGTTTTGTTGCTAATTACAGTCCTAAAAATGTTGAAGCAAAAGGAATAATAATAACTTAGAGGTTGACAAATTCTATATTAGTGCTATTATATAATAGTAAGTTAAACAAAAGGAGAAGTAAATGGCATATGTATCACAACAAGACAAAGCAAAGTTAGCACCAGCAATCAAAGCAGTATTAAAAAAGTATAATATGAAAGCAAGTATTGCAGTTAGACATCATATGTCTTTAGTTGTTAACGTACAAAGTGGTCCAATTAAGTTTGATCATTCACATGGTGATGGTTATACACAGGTTAATGTTTACCATATTGATAGTCAATATCAAGGTGTTGCTAAAGCATTCTTAACAGAATTGTTAATGGCTATGAAAGGTCCAGATTGGTTCAACAATGATGATTCACAAAGTGATTACTTTCACCGTAGTCATTATACTGATATTAATCTTGGTAATTGGAACAAGCCGTATGTGGCTACTAAGCAGTTAGAAGCTGCTTAAAGAAAAAGGTTGACAGTATAGTATTTGATGCTATACTAAAGTAGTAAAGTAAGAAATTAGGATTAAACAACAGGAGAATTTTATATGTCAGCACTAACAGAAAACAGGACTGTTACTAGTCAAGGAGCAAGAAGAGCAATTCTTAAAGCCTTTTCTAAGAAACGTCCAATCTTTCTTTGGGGGCCTGCAGGCATTGGTAAGTCAGAACTAGCACAAGGTATTGTGGATAGTGGAGACTTAGGTAATGCATTGCTTATTGATTTACGTATGGCACTTATGGAGCCAACTGATATCAAAGGTATTCCTTACTTTAATAAGGACCTTGGTGTTATGGATTGGGCACCACCAATTGATCTTCCTAACCAAGAGCTTGCTGATCAATATGATAATATTGTATTGTTCTTAGACGAGCTTAACTCTGCTCCACAGAGTACACAGGCTGCCGCATACCAGTTGGTATTGAATGGCAGAGTTGGAAAGTATATACTTCCAAACAATGTAGTTATTATTGCTGCAGGTAACAGAGAAACTGATAAAGGTGTTACTTATAGAATGCCTGCTCCGTTGTCCAATAGATTTGTACACTTAGAAATGAGAGTTGATTATGACTCATGGTTAGAGTGGGCAGTTAATAATAATATCCACAGTGATGTTATTGCTCATATTACAGTTCATAAGCAGGACTTGTTTGACTTTGATCCACGTAGTTCAAGCCGTTCGTTTGCAACTCCTAGAAGTTGGACCTTTGTAAGTGACCTTATTGAAGATGGTGACTTAGATAACGAAACACTTGCAGACCTAGTGTCTGGTGCAGTAGGCGAAGGTGTTGGTGTTAAGTTTATGGCTACTATGAAGAACAGTGGTAAACTTCCTAACCCAAGTGACGTACTTGCAGGCAAGGTTAAGGACTTAGATAAGTCAGTTGAAATTAGTGGTAGGTATTCACTTACTGTTTCTATGTGCTATGAGTTACGTGAGCAGTTTGAAAAGTTTGGTAAGAAGGATATTGAGACCTTTCATAAATCTGCAGATAACTTCTTTAGGTTTATGATGGATAACTTTGAAACTGAAATGGTTGTACTAGGTGCAAGAGCGGCTTTAGTTACTTACAAGATTCCATTAAGACCTAAGTACTTAAAGAACTATAAAGAGTTCTATGACAGATTTGGGTCTTATATTAAGGCATCGCATTCCGCTGCTTAATCCTAGTAACGGACTTTACAGTACAGGGCTTTACTCTCCAGTTGGCCCTGTACACTTATTTTAGAAAGAGATACATTGAGTAAGATACCCAAAAATGAAATAGAAATGTTCTTAAGTGATTTAACAGAAGAAGATTGGGTGTTTATGGTTACGCCTGATGGTACACTAAAAGCAATGATGGTTCCAAAGTTAGAAGTAGGTTGTGAAATTAACGAAACAATCATAGATATATTTGAAGTAATAGATCCTGCCATCCTTGATACTATCATGGATATAACTGAAGCAGATGACGATACAGATCTAATACAAAAGAATAAAAAGAATAAAAATAATAAAGAAACCTTACATTAGAGGTTGACTTAAATACAAATGATGTTATACTAATTAAGTAAGTTAGAAATTAGGAGATATTTTATGTTTCATATGGCAAGTCCAAAAGGCGTTACTAATAATACTAAAACCACTGGCAAGTATCAATGCGAAGTAGGCTTTGAAACTGATCCAGGACTGGATTCGTTAGTACGTGAAAAACTAATACAAGCTCGTGTTAGTCTACTTATTAAGCAACCTTTCTTTGGTAACTTGGCAACACGTTTAAAACTTATTAATGGTGATGAATGGTTACCTACTGCGGCTACAGACGGTCGTAACTTTTATTATAATACTAGATTTATTAATGAACTATCAGTTGGTGAAACTATGTTCTTATTTGGACATGAAGTGTTACACGTAGTTTACGATCATATGGGTCGTTTTGATGGACGTGATAAACAACTTGCTAACATTGCCGCAGACTATTGTGTAAACGGAGATTTAATCCGTAACAGTATTGGTACTACAATTACCACAGTTGATATTATACACGATCGTAAGTATTACGATTGGTCGTTTGAAGAAGTATATGATGACTTATACAAGAACGCAGAAAAAATTGACATATCAGATTTAATATCAAAGGTACTTGATGATCACTTAGAAGATGCTGATGGTGATGCAAATGATGGCGAATCTGGTAAAGACGGTAAGCCAAGCAAAGGTACAGGACGTCCTAAACTAACTGCAGAAGAGAAGCGTCAGATCAAAGAAGAAATGAAAGAAGCAGTTATGAGTGCCGCACAGAGTGCAGGTGCTGGTAATGTTCCTGCTAACATTAAGAGAATGATCGGTGATTGGACACAACCTAAGATTGATTGGAGAAGTTTACTTCAACAACAAATTCAAAGTGTTATTAAGAGTGACTTTACTTTTATGAGACCTAACAGAAAGAGCTGGCACATTGATGCAGTACTTCCTGGAATGAACAACGACGAAAAGGTTGATGTTTGTATTGGTGTAGACATGAGTGGTAGTATTAGTAACGTAATGGTTAAGGATTTCTTTAGTGAGATTAAAGGCATTATGGATCAGTATCAAGACTTTAGTATTAAGATTTGGTGCTTTGATACTAGTGTTTATAATCATGCAGAGTTTGATCCTAGTAACATCGATGAATTGCTAGAGTATGAGCCACATGGTGGTGGAGGTACTGATTTTGATGCTAACTGGAACTACATGAAAGATGAAGGCATTGAGCCTAAGAAGTTCATTATGTTTACAGACGGATATCCGTTTGGTAGTTGGGGTGATGAGTTATATTGTGATACTGTTTTTATTATACATGGTAACGATCAAATTGTTCCACCGTTTGGAACACATGCATACTACGAAGAAGAAGTAAAGAAGGCTGCTTGATGCGAGATATAAATCCATTAAATGTTCTTAACCAAAGGAGTGTAGACTATATGCCTGCACACTTTACAGTTATAGATTATACAGTTGGAATGGAACATGCATACCAAGCACCCGGCAAAATGGTTGCAACTATCACTGATTGGATCTTCAACAAACTAGACGGAAGATTCCATGTATTGAATTGTGGCATTGTCCAAAACAAAGGTAACCCCGCAGAGATGCATTATCTTATTAAGATTGGTTTTGAACAAGCCGAAGAGTCTACATTTTTTTCTTTGGCTTACTCGGAACCTGAGTCTTCGGCTCAATGGGCTTAGGCGTATGTTGAATACTGTCATCGAGTGTATCTTTAAAGACTTCTCTTATTTCAATAGCCAAGGCATTGCATTTAACAGTTGATCCAAACAAGTGCTCAACAAAATCCTTTGCTATAATTGTATGCCATAAGTTTAATCCTATGGTCTCTGCAGTGTTGGTAAATATACTTGAGCGATAATCAGATACCCGTTTATCGGACCAGTTGTACTTTTTTTGTAGCTCATTTTCCAATCTCATAGATATAGTGACCCAAGCAGATGTCATTGGTCCAATTCGTTCCAGTAACCTTGCACTATTTAGGCCCATATCTATAGTATTAGATACTGCCGCAATTTTAAATTGTAGGTTATATGCAACAGCACAA
>Ga0209710_1002834_pt1 | contig 11930 bp, 14 predicted proteins | sample ArcticOcean_MG_C_5_FD_187436 | JGI IMG/M metagenome (GOLD analysis project Ga0209710, IMG submission 187436) | Marine microbial communities from western Arctic Ocean - ArcticOcean_MG_CB4_138 (SPAdes) (version 2) | ecosystem: Environmental > Aquatic > Marine > Oceanic | place: Arctic Ocean...
AGTAGTATGGACCTGGGTGCAATACCCAGCGCCTCCACCAATCCTAGATAGACCTATAAGGGGGCGAAATAGGATCGACAGCTATTAGAAATTGTACTGGAGAGGATAGTCCAAAGACTTTAAACTATTACAACCGCAAACTTTAATGAGTATGCATTAGCAGCCTAGGCTGTTAGGGGTTTGCCTGTACCTTGCAACAGAAACAGGCACTAGTTTCCTCTTGAATGAGGAGTAAGAGCGGTGTTGGCGGAATTGGTAGACGCTACCACTAGGTTGTCGTAAGACATACAGGTTCAAGTCCTGTACACCGTACCATAGAGGGTTAATTTAGGAAGGGAATGCCCTAAAGCGTTCCCGCCCTCATAACTAAAGGAGATTATATAATGATACATTTTTGTTTTGGTAATGGTAATTCGAGAGAAGGAATAGACATTGAGCAATACAAAAAGTATGGCACAGTAGTCGGTTGTAATGCAATCTATAGAGATTATACACCTGATATACTGGTGTCTTTAGATTCAAAGATGAGCCATGAGATTTATAGAAGTGGTTATTGTTTTGAGAACACAACCTGGTTAGGAGATTGGACTTCTATACCAAGTGTTGTTGCTGAAAATATGTTATTAGAACAAAAAGGTATTATAGACTTTGAGTTTAAAGGATGCCCAGAGGCAGTTTATCATTATGATAATGTTGAGAATACAACATACATAACAGGAATAAAAGAAGATAAGGTCAGAAATATAGAGCCAAATATAAATGATATTGCATATGGAACAGGCAACAAATCAATCTATCTTTCATGTGAAATGGAAGCAGATGAAGTTTATATTATTGGTCATGATTTAGAACTAGACAATAACATATATGCTGGTACAAATGCTTATGCTCAGCATACTACTGATACACTTGTTCCTAAGGCATGGACACTACAACATAAGATTACATTTGATACATTTAAGTTTACAAAGTTTTACAAAGTTAGTTCAAATAATATTGAGATAGAAGAATGGAAAGAGTGTGAAAATTTAGAATATATAACACTTAAACAGCTTGACGAAAAGTTTAAAATATAGTATAATAGTATTATGAATAATTATATACAGATATATAAAAATGTTATTGAAGATGGTTACTGTGATAAACTAGTTGAAAAATTTGAGAGTAACCCTAAACAATGGGAAACACATGAGCAAGGACCAATGTCATTTGCTCAAATCAATTTGAATATGAACAAGGAATGGAATGCTGATGTGTACCAATTGTCAAAAGTTTATACATCTTATCTTGAAAAGTATAAAAAAGATTGTGCTGTTACTAAAGAGATGTGGCCAGAACTATATTCTTTTGAACAAGTTAGATTAAAACGATATCTACCTAATGATAAAGACCAATTTGGTCCTCATGTTGATTCAGTAAGTGCTGATTCAGCATTAAGATTTTTAGTATTTTTTATATATCTTGATGATAACGATAGAGGCGAAACATCTTTTCCTCAATTAGGATTAGGGTCTCCTTGTAAGAAAGGTTCCTTATTAATGTTTCCACCTTTGTGGCCTTGGTTACACGCTGGTGTTAAACCAATTAACAAACCAAAGTACATGGTAGGAAGCTATCTACATTATAGGAAAACACAATGATAATAACACCAAATAAGTTTGCATTACTAATAGAAGATACAGTTAAAACTAAACGAATGAGTTACATGGATGCCATTATTTCTTATTGTGAAAAGAATGGCGTTGATCCAAGCAATACTAAAGCACTAATCAACAAGACACTAAAAGAAAAGATAGCATACGAGGCACAAGGCCTTAATATGTTAAAAGAAAAAACAGCAAAGTTACCAATCTAAGGAAAAAATATGTTTAAAAAATACTTCAAGTCATGGTTTAAGACAGCAGAAAAAGAAATATCTGTTGTAACCAAGAAAACAAAAAAAATCATAACTAAAACTGACCTAGTACATAAGACAAAAAAAGAACTAGAAGAATTAGGTAGAGGTTTAGGAGTAGAACTAGATAGACGATTAACTAAAGATAAGTTAATCAAACAAATAAGTAAATTATTATAAGGAGATATATGTTAGAAATAATTATAGCAGCATACGCCATCAGTATAGTCGGTGGTCTATTAATAAACGCCGCAGGTATTTAACAAGGAACAGATGAATGGTTTTGAAGTATATAAAATCTATTTGGCAATCAAACTCCACTTCACAAGTAAAAACCAATCTTATGACTTTCATAAGCACAACGGTAGAACAACTGCAAGATTGGAAACATTTACTAAAAGAAGGGATAGGTATTTCTTTCATAAGCTTTCTAAATCTTATAACGATAGCAGCATTGTTAATTACTTCCTTAGCAATTTTGTTTCTAATACTAATTTATGGGTTGGTGACATCATTGGTAAAACTGGTGACGACCATTACAAACAATGGTCAAAGAAAATAGAGGCATTGCATTATTACTATGAACAAGACATTGATTATATATTGGAAAGAAAGATATCCTTTGATGATATCTTTACATCAAAAGATGGTCAACACCCACCGATATTAAAGATGTTTCTGTCAAAAAGAATTAATTTTGAAACTGTTATAATATTAGATGATATATTATCTTTTTCAAAACGACTAAATAAAAATATAAAAGAAACTGTATTGTGGCCTAAACTATACGATAGAATGATAAGATATAAACCATTTCTTATATACAATGTTACAAAATATAAAAAGACATTAAAACTAAAACTGAAGGAGATATAATGGCAGAAGGACAGAAAGAAAAGGTAGTTGATTCTACAAAGAACAAAGTAACAATGTTACCAATTACTCTAGGTAGTTTAATTTTAAAATTTGAATTACCCCTTACGACTATTGATGCAATTAATAAATCGTATGATGAAAATTTAAGAAATTTAAGACCACATAATAAACAACTTGCTGGAAAAATTAAAGAAGAAAATCAAGTTACTGATTTGCTAACGGAAGAAATGAAACAAACATTTCTTGCTTGTTTTGGGCAATACCTTAAACAGATTCAGAAACCTTTTTGGGGAGTTAGTCTAGCAAAGGCATGGATAAATGAAATGAGGTCAGGTGAATATAATCCTTTTCACTATCATGTAAGTGAACTAACTGATTTGGGATTATCTTCTGTAATAGTATTAAAAAGACCTAAGACCTATGGTACAGAGATTGTTAATCCAGATGACCACACAAACGGATTTTTAGAATTTGTTGGGGGTAATCAAGACCCACTTGGCTTATCACAATATAGAGTGGATGCTCAAGTAGGAGATTTTTTCATATTTCCATATACCATGTTGCATGGTGTTTATCCGTTTAGAGAAACAGATGAAGTAAGAAGAACATTATCTTACAACTGTGATTTATTAAAACCAAAGATAATTGATTATGTATATCCTGATGGTCAAGCATCAAAAGATAAATTAAAAAAAGAGGAGAAACAATGAACATAGAAGCATTAAGAGAACAATTAAAAACTGATGAAGGTGTAAAATACGAGATATATAAAGACCATCTTGGTTACCCTACATTTGGCATTGGACATTTAATTACAGAAGGTGACCCAGAGCATGGTGAGCCTGATGGAACAGAGATAAGCGAAGATAGAGTAAACGAAGTATTTGAATCAGATGTTTCTAAATTTGTAGATGAAGCAAAAATATTATTTCCTGATTTAGATGACCTACCTGAGATTGCTCAACAAGTAATAGTGAACATGGCATTTAACATGGGACGACCACGCTTATCTAAATTCAAGAATTTTATTGCTGGTGTAAATGACCGTGATTGGGTTAGAGCAGCAGAAGAAATGATGGACTCTAGATGGGCAGACCAAGTGGGTGCGAGAGCAACACGATTAAGAAACCTAATATTAACATTGGCATAATTATGGATGAAGCAGGAAAATACACAGCACAACATACCGTGATGGAATCAGGTATAGAGATAAGAGAACTCAAACATTTATTGAAAGTATCAGAAGATAAGGTAGAAAAACTACAAGCAGAGATAGAAACATTAAGAGGTATAGTTAGAAATATTGATATTGAGGATCTTTCAATTGATTCAATGCCAGTTATAGATGAGAGAACTTCAGAAGGAGAAGGTCTTACATTGAATTTTGATGATGACTTCGGAATACAATTTTCAGACAAATCCCAACTAGATTCAGATGATGAAGAACCAAATAAAGAAACATATTAGAGTGCTTGACAAAGCTTCACAAATATGTTATAATAAGATATATGCAAAAGAAAACTAATTATTTTCTTTTTATAGTGCAAGGAAGAGGGTTTCACCAGAGGCTCGAACTTGATTGCTTAGGGGTTGTACCCAGGCATAACTTGGAAAACAAGGGGTGTCAAATTGCCGACAGGCAGAAGTAAGTGGCGTGGTATATAGATGGAATCTTGTCGAAGCGCTTGGGAGTAATTCCATAGTCTCCCCTATGTTCGCATATAAATAATAATGTCGAATAATACAGACACATACAAATATAATTATACAAAGGATATAAAAATATGAATACAAGTATAGCAGCGTTAAAACGCTCAAAGTCAAATCTAGATACTCTAGTCAGCGAACTATCAAAAGTTGCTGAACCTCAAAAACAAAAAAACTCATATGCTGATGATAGATTCTGGAAACCAGAACTAGATAAATCAGGTAATGGTTATGCTGTTTTTCGTTTTTTACCAGCAGTTAAAGATGAAGATTTACCATGGGCACGATTATGGTCCCATGCATTTCAAGGACCAGGTGGTTGGTTTATTGAAAACAGTTTAACAACACTTGGTAAAAAATGTCCTATTAGTGAATCTAACAGTTTACTATGGAACTCTGGTGTTGAAGCTGATAAAGAGATTGCAAGAAAGAGAAAAAGAAAACTCTCTTATGTTGCAAATATTTTAATCATTAGTGATTCTAAACATCCTGAAAATGAAGGTCAAATAAAATTATATAAATTCGGTAAGAAAATCTTTGATAAGATTACCGAGGCGATGAAACCTGAATTTGAAGATGAGAAACCAATTAACCCATTTGATTTTTGGGAAGGTGCAAACTTTAAATTAAAAATCAGAAAAGTTGATGGTTACTGGAATTACGATAAATCAGAATTTGATAGTTCGTCAGCGATAAAAGACAATGACGAAGCAATCGAACAAGTTTGGGATAAACAATATCCTTTAAAACCATTTCTTGCATCCGAAAACTTTAAATCATATGATGAGCTAAAAGCGAAACTAGATAAAGTTTTAAGTGGTGTAAGAAGTACTGGCACGGCCGAAGATGTTGCGATCCCACCTGTAACACGAACACCGAGTCCAGTTGTAGCAGAAACAGTAGATACACCTACGCCACAAGTTGATGAAGATAGTGATGAAACATTATCTTACTTTAGTAAGTTGGCAGAGGAAGAGTAATCTCTCCACCTGTTTTCTCTATATTGGGGTTAGGATATGATGTTCTAACCCCTTTTTATATAAATATTAGATTATATTATGATGAAGTTTGAGATATCAAAAACAAAACATAAGGAGTTTTTATGTGGAAATCAATAACGGATGCTATTAGTAATGTAACAACAGTTGCAGTTTCACTAATAGGACTATCAGTTGCTTTAGAAGTTGTATTTGGAGGTCAAGTACCATTTCTTTCTTTAGGTGTTATTAATAACATTTCTGGAATCGTAGCTGACCTAGGATCACAAGGTCTTATTGGACTTATTACCCTAGGTATTTTATGGGCACTTTGGAAAAAGTAGTCTTTTAACAATATTTTTATAAACAAGGGGTCTTTAGGACCCCTTTTTTTTGCTTCATCAACTCTAATTGACAATTTCATACTTATAAATAATAGTGTATGTTTAAAATATTTTTAACACTTTCGGTAATAATTATATTGGCTTGTGCTTTTTCAGCAAAAGGTAGCGAACTAACTTTTGGATTCTCTAATCCTTCGTTTAGTGGTAACGGTCAATCTTCTCATTATCTTACTATTGAGAATATCGAAAAGACAAGACGAGATGCTGTCGAAGCAAAAAAAGTATCTACTGCAAAAGCACTTAAAGATGAACTCAATGCTACAGCATTTGCTAAATTTAAAGCAAATTTAGAAGCAAGATTTTATACAGCTCTTGCTAAACAAATTACAGATAATGTATTTGGGTCAGACGGAAATCAACAAGACTCAGGAACATTCACAGGTACAAATGGTGAAACAGTTGTTTGGACAACACCAGCAGGTACAGGTAATGTTGTTGTAACTGTAACAGAATCAGATGGTACAGTAACTACTTACACTATGCCAAAAGAAGATAACTCTTAATGTTTAGAAAATTGATATTATGCTTAAGTGTATTAGCAATAGCAGGATGTGCTGCAACAGCACAAGAAGGTTATTTAAAAACACAAGAAGTAGCATTTAAAGAATTAGATACAATCACACAACCAGAAGGTGCTCCTATTATTATAGCTGTTTATGACTTTGGCGATATGTCAGGACAAAAGAAACCAGGTGGCGCTTATGCTTCAATGTCGAGTGCCGTAACACAAGGTTCTTATCAGATTTTAATTAAAGCATTACAAGATGCTGGCGAAGGCAAATGGTTTAGAGTAGTAGAAAGACATAGTTTAGCAAGTCTATTACAAGAACGAAAACTAATTAGAACTACTAGACAAATGTCAGACGGCGAATCAGCAGAGGCATTACCAGCATTATTATTTGCTGGTGCATATGTAACAGGCGGCATTGTAGGTTATGATAGTGATGTTCTATCAGGTGGTGCAGGTGCTAGAGTATTAGGCATAGGTGCAAGCAAAGAATATAGACAAGATATTATTTCTATCATGTTACGATTAATCAATGTACAAACAGGTGAAGTTATTATCTCTACAACGATAGAGAAAACAATTTATTCATCAAGCACAGGCGGAGATGTATTTAAATACTTTGATGCTGATACAATGTTAGTAGAGATAGAAGCAGGGTATGCTAAGAATGAACCAGTTACTTATGCAGTAAGAAAAGCAATAGAAGCAGGTGTTGTATCTTTAATCAAAGAAGGTGCAGAATTAGAATTATGGAAGTTTGGTCCTACACAACAAGAGATAACTGCTCAAGAAGAAGAAAAACTTAGATTAGAATTAGAAGCTGAAGAAGCTCTATTCATAGCAGAAGAAGAACAAATAAAACTAAAAGAAGAAAATAAAGAATTAGAAAAAGAACTTGATGAACTGTTAAAGGAGGAAAGTACAGATGAAAAAGATAATGAAGATAGTGCTGATCCTGTTCCTAACAATATTCACAGTTAAGACAGCAAACGCAGATAGTAACGGAAATAATGTATTTATTTTACTAGAAGATACTTCTGGTGCAGGTGCTGGCGAAACAATTTACATAAGACAAGAAGGATATGACAATTGGGTTGGCAATTGGACTAATCACCCATTTAAGATAGAAGGTACAGGAAATACTGTTAATATCGTACAGATTGGATATACCAACGACTTTGCAGATTACTCCTCATTTGATTGTACTAATTGTACTTTAGATGTTAATGTTAAAGGTAGTGATAATGCTATAGAAATGGATATGGACGACACCGGCGACTCAGGTTGGTGGATAGATATTGATATTAGAGGTGGTGATAACCTAGTTAAAGTTAGCGATGCTCCTGACGGTACTAATGTAGCAAATCAAAATTACGATATAGATATTGATGGTAATAATAATCAAATGGAGTTTAAAGTTGAAAACGGTTCAGGTGGTAATCACTACCTATATGCCTACATTTATGGCGATAATAATTATGTAGATTACTTAATGAATGATAATTCTTTAGGAAAAAACACAACAGCAAATGCAGCCATAGGTCCTTATAATTCAATCAGTCACTCTCAGGTTGCAGATAAGAATTTAGCGTCAATTGATTTTTACATAATTGGATCTAGTAACTCTATACAAACAGAAACAATGGGTGAAACTAATTATATGCTTATTGAATTATTTAATGGATCTTCAAGCAATAGAATTGATTATACTCCTTCTGCTTATAGTGCAGGTTATAATAGAGTAATGCAATTTGGTGATAACAATGAAATGTTATTAAGATTAAACGGCAATAGTAATAGAATTGGTATATACCAACAAGGTAACAATAACTATTTGAGTTTAAATTATACAACTTCAAGTGCTACATTGTACACTTCACAAACAGGTGGTAACAATACGGCTAATGTAAGTGTAACTGGAGATAGTATTTACGACTACACATTAAACTTCACACAAAACGGTTCAGATACTTGTACATATTCTTTCAATAGAAACACACAATCAGCTGATGTAACAGCAACTATAGCAAACAACTGTTAAAATGAAAAAGATTTTATCTTTAGTATCAGCTCTGATACTTCTCACAACACAATCTATGGCGGCACCAATAGTTGGTGAGGTATTTCAAAAAATGGGTACCACTTGGGTTGAGCGTGATTTTGAAAACATAACAATTAATGATGCAGGTTTTAAACTGTACATGGAAGATTTTCTACAGACAGGTGAAGATGGTGCCATGAATCTTGAATTTATAGATGGTACAAAATTTACACTTGCACCTAATAGTGAAGCTGTCATTGATGAATTTTCTTTTGATACAAGTGTTGTGCCAATAGAGGTATCAATGAGTGTAGATGTTAATGTAGGTTCATTTACATATGAAAGTGGTAGTGTATCAAAACTAGGTGGTGAAGTAGAAATCAATACACCTACAGCAACAGTTACAGTAATGGGTACTGCCTTTTCAGGTAGAGTTGATGCTAGTGGTAGAACAACTATTACATTATTACCTGATAGTACAGGTAGTGTAGGGCGAGTTACAGTTACAAATGAGGCAGGTGCAAGTACAATAACTCGAGCATATTCTGCTGTTACTGTACTTTCAGATAATTTACGACCATCACCACCAGACCCACTATCTACAAACGAAAGAAAAGAACTATTTGACCTAGAAACAAACGAAGAAACGATTGAAGAAAAAATAGAAGAACAAAGAGATACAAAAAAACGAGTAGATAAACTAGAACAAATTGATGACAAAGAAATCAAAGATATTGAGCAGATTGAAGAAGTTATAGAAGAACTAGAAACACAAGAAGTCAAAGAAGTTGAACTAGATACTTTTGATGAACAAGAAGAATCAAAAGAAAATGCTATTGAAATGAAAGAAGAAAACCTTGAGGTAGAAATTACTGAAGAAGAAGCTGGTAATCTTGAACAAGATTTAATGACCGAAGAACTTACAATTGTTGAAACATCATCTACTGAAGGAACTGTAATCGTTGAAGATTTTAAAACAGAATCAGAACCTATAGTAAATACAAACGAAGTATCAGAGGATATAATTACAGATGATTCAGTTAATACAGAAGTTGATACATCATATTACGACCAATGGGATGACTCTGCCTACGACTCTGAATACGGATGGGTAGATGAGAACGACCAAGTAACTGTTTGGGATGCCAAAGGTGAAACTAAAATGAATTATGAAGATAGTAAAAAGATGTATGCAGAAATGGACAAAGCATATATGGATGCTATTGGTTGTGAAAATAATTGTGATTGGGAAAGTATTGATTGGGATACTATTGATTGGGACAATGTTGATTGGGAATCATTAGCACAACAACAAGACGCTACAATGTCAGCATATGGTTTAGATACTGATTGGTGGGATGAAAATGAACAAAATGCTGACCTTGATGTAACAGATGATGTATTTACTGAAATTGAAAAACTTGAAGGAGATGTAACAGGAGATTTAGATATATGGGAAGATGATCCTGATATATTTGATGAGGGAGCTAATCAAGGTGATGAACAATTTTTAGAAGAAAAAAACGATTATTATTCAGGAGATGGTCCTTTCTTAATGACAGGTAAAGAGGATTGGTGTGATCCATCTTGGTGTACACAACAATACATTGATGAACAAAATAAATATAATCAAATGGATTGGGATCTGAATACAAAATATACTAAATGGACAAATGAATCTAAATCGTTATTTAGTGAGTTAATTTTAAATGACCAATGGTATGGTGATACAACAGACGCTCCAAAACCTTGGACAATATCTGAAATAAAAGACAAATATATTACTGAATGGGGTTGGTCTGAATGGGATGTTTTTTGGGATGCCTTTGATGAATGGCAACAACAAGGCTCATATGATAACTGGGAATCAGAATACGAAGAATTAAGTATTGAAGATGAATACTCATTTGAAACAGATGAAATTGATGAATGGGAAACAGATTATTTAGCAAACCTTCAAACTGAACCTGATTGTATATATGCTGGTTACTATTGGGATAAGAAAAATCAATCTTGTGGTACAGCGTGGGTTGATAACACAGGTGTAAGTATTTTAGTAACAGCAAGTGGTGAAACAATCAACTATGAAAAAGGTGTAATAACTCAAACGGTAACTACAGTAACAGACGGTGTATCATTTTCTGTAACACAAACAGGCAGATATTCAACTTATGGTAATTCAGCAGACTATACTGCTCATTCCGGAGAAAATGGTTATAAAAGAATGGACAGAACATATAGTAATCATAGAGCATATCTTACTACTAACTCAATTACAAACTTTGATGTTATGATAATACAAGAAGATGAAACACAGGCATTGACAGCAGGTACTGAGGGTTCTCGAGCTATAATTACAATCATACAAATCAAGTAGATAAATAGTATTATGAGAATAACATCCACATGGGCTGTGGTTGTTACGGTGATTATATTAATTTCTTTGAAAGTATATAACCCTATACCATTACAGACCCTACAATTAAAGACTTATGATTATTACCAGACCTTCGGTGCAAGGTATGATTCTAAGAGCCTAGTTCTATTAGATATATCAGATTTAGCAATAGAGAGTAAAGGTCAATGGCCTTGGAAAAGAGACCAGGTAGGTCGTATTGTTGTCAATGCCTATAAGAATGGTGCGGCATTAGTTATTCTACAATTAGCATTCCCACAGAAAGATAGACTAGGTGGTGATGAAATGTTTTTGAAAATGATATCAAAGTATCCTGTTATACTCACAGAAACAAAAGATGTCAAGAACTTAACCAGTATATCAAGAAAAGCATTGGCGATAGGTGATGTAGAAGTACCTATTGATATTGATGGCACTATACGAAAATTACCGCTTGACAAATCTATGCCATCTGTTATAATGAAAGTTATTAAGTTTCCTATACCCAAACAAGATGATATATGGGTAGATTTCAGACACAATATACCTAGAATAGATTACACAGACAAAGACTGGTCAGCCATGAAAGGTAAGATAGTATTCATAGGTGTTACATTTAAAGGTACGACCTTTGTACAGACACCTAATGGTCTTAAAAACACCCATGAGATAATGGCACTTGGTACTGAAACATTACTATCAGGCAAGTTTATTAGTATGCCTAGTTGGTCACACATACTAGAGTGGTCACTTATCATTGGAAGTAGTATCATATTCTTACTATTAATACCTAGACTAGGGGTGTTATGGTCGCTTGTACCGTGGTTACTATACACTATTTCTGTACCGATGTCAAGCTTTTATTTGTTTAATAAATTTTTATACTTGACAAACTGGACTTATCCTGTTATAGTAGGTTTCATTGTCTTTGCTCATTTGATATTCAATAACTTTGCTCGAGAGAATAGGCTCAAACAACAGATACGAAAACAGTTTGAAACATACCTTGACCCAAGACAGGTAGCAATACTACAGAAAGACCCAAGCAAACTCAAACTAGGTGGGGAGAGAAAAGAGATGTCATTTCTATTCATGGACATTGTAGGGTTTACACCTATATCAGAATAC
>Ga0209710_1002837_pt1 | contig 11919 bp, 7 predicted proteins | sample ArcticOcean_MG_C_5_FD_187436 | JGI IMG/M metagenome (GOLD analysis project Ga0209710, IMG submission 187436) | Marine microbial communities from western Arctic Ocean - ArcticOcean_MG_CB4_138 (SPAdes) (version 2) | ecosystem: Environmental > Aquatic > Marine > Oceanic | place: Arctic Ocean: Canada...
AAAAACTCACTCGGGCGAAGGTTACCTCGCCCCGCAAGCGCTCTGGATGGGTGGCATTTGGGTCGTTTGCAGGGGCCGAATTGTCTTCGACCGATTCGCGCAGTATCTCCCGCACACGCTGGGTCGCGCCGACGGTTTTCTGCACCTGGCTGAACAACTCCGCCGACTGAGCCATGGCACCGCCGACGAAAGTGGTATAGAGGACGAAGCGCGTGAGTTCGCCACCGGTGAGCGCACCGGCTTGGAGTTGCAACGCGCCATACCAGAGGACGATGAGGATGCCGCCAAAGAGCGCCGCGATGAAGAAGGCCACGAACACCGCCCGCCAGCGAGCGGCTTGTAGAGCAACCGCGAGGGTGGCGTGGTTGGCAGTCGAGTAGCGCTCAAGTTCGAATCGCTCGTTGGCAAAAGACTTCACGCTGGCGATTGCTTGTAGCGTTTCTTCAACGATCGTCTGGCTGTCGGCCAGTCGGTCTTGAGTTTCACGGGAAAAACGACGCAGGCGGCGACCAAAAAAAACCGCAGTGCCGATCAGCAACGGCAGGGTCCCGAGCATCACGGCAGTCAGAGGCAGCGAGGTGGTGGCGATCAACGCGAGGCCGCCGCCGAGGAAGACGACTTGCCGACAGGCCTGAGGCAGCGAGTCGATGAGAGCGCCTTCGATTTGAGCGATATCGGTCGAGACTCGGCTGGCGAGCTCTCCCACCCGCCGTTGCCCGAAGAAGGTCATGGGTAAGGCGAGCAGCCGACCATAGGTGGCACTGCGCAAATCAGCTAAGGCGCTCTGGCCGACGTGGCTGAAAGACAAGGCGCTGTTAAACGAGCCCGCCGCTTGAATACTGATTGTGACTGCGAGCGTGAGCGCGATTTGGTTGATCGTCAGGGAGCCAAGCAGCGGCAAAGATGTGCGGCCTCCGTTTATCGCGGCGTCGATCAACGCGCCCGCTAGCAGCGGAAACACCAGCCCGAATGAGGCACCGATGAACAACGCAACAAGCCCCGCGAAAAAACGGCCGCGATACGGTCGCACATAAGTGGCGATTGCCCACGTTTCACGCAGGCCATCACGGTCTAGCTTGGCCTTGGGCAGTCTATCTATTTGGTTAGTGATGGGAATTGTATTTTTTATGCATTAAGCGGGAGAGTTTGGCAATTCGAGCAGCGCACTCTTCGCCTAACTGAGAATGTATTCAGCGACCAAATCGAGCGGATCTCGTCCGAACAACTCAAAAGCATTCGGGTGGAGACTCGAAACGGGGTTGAAATCGATAAAAACGGGCCTGCCGTCAGACATGAGAAAGTATTCCAGCGCCCCTAGCTGAAGCCCTCCCCGCTGGGCGATGGATCGCGCGGGACCAGCGACCGCATCCGGCAAGGTGCGCCCAGCAGCGAGCTGGGCGGCCTCGCCGACATTGGCGAGGCAGTAGTCATACTCCCCGACCTGCCAAGGCGAAGATGCGTGGTAAAGAATCTCTGTGCCTAGAAACTCTAGGCGATGCACGCGAACGTCGCTTGGAGTGAGCGCGACCTGTTCCACCCAGTCATCGCTGAGTTTAAGATCCTCCGGAATCGGTTCATTCGGAACGAGCCGGCGAATGCCTCGACCAAAGCCTCCGCCCCCTGGTTTAAGAAGAACGGACCGATCCGGGAAAGCGCGTTTGCCGAGTGAGAGCGAAGCCGTCTCAGGCGTCTTCGCGCCGGAAGCAAGGAAGATATCGCGTTGCCCGAGCTTGGAAAGGCCAACCTCAAAGCATTGAGCACCGTTTATAACGTGCCCGCCTGCGGCTTCAGCAGAGCGAAGGAGCGCAGCCAACTCGGGGACGCGCGCGGACTTCCGTCGCAAAATCGCCGTAGAGACCCGATTGACAAATCGATCTGGACGAAAGTGCTCCGGCACCGAGAGTCCGACGACCACCTCGGCACCTTGCGCTTGCAGGGCTTGTTCCAATGGGCGAACCCAGATTGGAATATCAGTGAGCAGAAATATTTTCATAATAAAAGCCACACTCAAACTACTTTCGGCGGTAAGGCAAATGGCTGGTTAAGCTGCCTACTGAAATCTAAAGCACCAACTATAAGAAATTTTGAGAAAAAAACGGCAACTTCTATTAGGGAAGTTTAAATGAGCCTATCCCTAAGTTTTTGCCTTAAGTTTTCGCACTACCACAAAGGCAGGCGCAACCAGTTCATGTCATGCACCACGCCAAAATAGCCAAAAAGCGCACCACCTAGGCTTGACATAGATGCAAACTCTCCTTTTCTGAGCATCTTTTCAAATTGGACGCCAGAGTAGCTCAGTGGTAGAGCAGAGGACTCATAAGCCTTTGGTCGGCAGTTCAAATCTGCCCTTTGGCACCATTTTGAAGAACATAAACCTCTCAATACTATTGAGAGGTTTTTTTGTGTCGGCATGGTTCAGGGGGCATATTTGAAACTTCAAATGTGACTTAAGCTGCCCAGAGGGCACCCGCTGCAGTCATCCTACGCTGCGCTGCGGACGAGGCCTTCGCCCCGCCATCTCCGTGCTGTCGCACTACGTCTGCCCTTTGGCACCATTTTGAAGAACATAAACCTCTCGTGAAAGCGGGAGGTTTTTGTGTCAGTATCAATTCGGAGGGCACATTCGAAGGTTCAAATGTGACTTAAGCTGCCCAGAGGGCACCCGCTACAGTCATCCTACGCTGCGCTGCGGACGGGCCTTCGCCCCGCCATCTCCGTGCTGTCGCACTACGTCTGCCCTTTGGCACCATTTTGAAGAACATAAACCTCTCGTGAAAGCGGGAGGTTTTTTGTGTCAGTATGTCGCTTCGACCTTGCGAGTTGCTGCCGTGCGCGACGCACACACGCTACCACACTGATGATCCCTGCAAAACGACTCTGACGGATGGCCATCACAGACGATCCCCGCTACCGATTGTGCGACATCTACCCGTAGGCCCGCGCAATATGATCCTGGCATAAAGCCAGTCACTACACAAAAGCCCACGCAATCGCAGCCCCGCAGCCCCGCAGCTCTCAAGCACTCAGCTTTCAGCTCTCCTGCCTCAGACCTCAGCTTTCAGCCCGCAGCCCCGCAGCCCCGCAGCTCTCAAGCACTCAGCTTTCAGCTCTCCTGCCTCAGCTTTCAGCCCTCAGCCCTCTTCTCAGTCGACCAACTCTGGGAGCTTCGTCTCGGCGTTGATTGCGATACGACCTTCGCCGTTGAGTACGCTCAACAGGCGAGTGCCAATAAAACCGGCGCGCCAAGTGCGCAGCATCCGGTGACGCTCGGGGTCGGCGACTTCGGCTTCGAGTACAAATGCGGTGACGTCCGCACGGTTACCAATCAGCGGCGGATCGATATCAGCCGCTAAGCATATGCCTTTAATCAATGCCAATGTCAGATCGACGCGGGATTCGTAGCCGTCGTCAGGAGAAGGTCCCTTATGCCGACCGTTGGGCAATTCAGGCAGGTCACCCGAGATGCCACGCTCAATCGCCGCCCAAATCTTCGAGCGATTGCGCTCAAGTGCGCGCTCGGTGAGTCCACGACTGGGCTGAATCGCTTCAGCGGATTCCGGGGGGCGTTTCATCAAAGAGATGATCGCATCGTCGGATAAAATAAAATTGCGCGGCAAGTTGCGTTCACGAGCCTTGACCTCGCGCCAAGAGCCCAGCGCACGCACGATGTTGCGCTGCTGGTTGGTCAGCGAACCGCTGCCCCGCACACGCGGCATATCGGCCTCGGGGTCGAATTCTTGATAGAGATCTTCGTTCTCGTAATGCTTCATCTCATCGATGATCCACTGCTTGCGACCGAGGGCATCGGCCTTATCCATAATTTTCTCCATTAAACGAGTCGAGTAGCGCACGTCGTCTTCGGCATATTCCATCTGCTTATCAGTCAGCGGACGTGCGACCCAGTTGGAGCGCGTCTCAGATTTGTCTAAGCGCACTTTCATTAGAGTCTTGAGCAATTCACTCAAGGAGATCGTCGAGGAGAGGCCAACAAAGCCGGACGAGCGCTGCGTATCGAAAATGTTCTTCGGGTAGGCACCACAGGCGCGTTTGAGGATGGTGAGGTCCTGCTGCGCATCGTGCAGTATTTTGACCGTATTGGGATCTGCCATGAGCGTGGCAAAGGGCGACCAGTCTTCGATGGCCGGCGCGTCGATCAGCTCACAATGGCCATCGGGATAGCCGATTTGTACCAGACCAAGCGTTGGGTAATAGGTGCGATCCCACACAAATTCGGTATCGATGCCGACTGCACCAGCCGCTTGGGCGGCCTGTACTGCATCTGCGAGGGCTTCTGTCGTCGTAATCATGTGGTCACTAAAGTCACTAAAACCAACACCATTGGAAAGCAGAATCTCAACCGGAATGCTGTTATTCCATCTTATCGGCGTAAAAATACCCCTCACTAGCCTTGATGCCGCCGCAACTTTCGTTCAAACCTAATGAATTGCACCAACAACTTTCCCGATTCTGTAGCGACCTACCAACATAAATGGAGCCCATTCCCAGCATACGCGTTGAAAATCTCACCCGCCAGTTCGGCGGTCTCACTGCGATTCAAAACGTAAGCTTCACCGTCAACCGCGGCGAAATCGTCGGCTTCCTCGGCCCCAATGGCGCAGGCAAGAGCACGACCATGCGGATCTTGTCCGGTATCATGCCGGCAACCTCTGGCTCGGCATGGGTCAGCGGCGTCGCCGTCGCGCAGGATCCACAGCTGGTGAAACAGCGGATCGGCTACATGCCGGAAAACAATCCACTGCCAGACGACATGCGGGTGATCGAGTATCTACGCTTCCGCGCTCGACTCAAAGGCGTCTCCGGACGCAAGTTGCGGGCCACCGTGCAAGAGGTCATGGAGACCTGCGATCTCGCCCGCACGGCTCGCCGCAAGATCATCGGCACACTCTCGAAAGGCTTTCGTCAGCGGGTGGGTATCGCCGATGCACTGCTCGGCAACCCTGAGGTAATTATCATGGATGAGCCGACGATCGGCCTCGATCCGCATCAGATTCAAGGCATCCGCAAACTGATTAATAATCTGCGCGGTCGCCTAACCGTGGTCTTATCGAGCCACATCCTACCGGAAATCGAACGCTCTTGTGATCGCGTGATTATCATTAACCGCGGCCGCATCGTCGCGAGTGGCACCAGCGATAGCCTGCGGCAGGAATTTCTACCGGGCAATCGCTTCGAGCTGCAAGTCGCAGGCAGCGAACGTAGCGTGACCGAAGCGCTAAAAGCCAAGGGCTTTGAAGTCGAGATTTTGCAAAGCGAAACACGCGAGGACAATGTTCTGAACCTCACTTTACGCGTCGAAGGCAATGGCGAGCTCGGGCCGCAACTGATCGCTGCACTCAACGATGCCGCGGACTGCACCCTACGCAGCCTAGCCCCACGCGTGCCAAACCTGGAAGAAATCTTCCTTGCCGCGACCAAACGTTCTTGGGAAGAAACCATCGACAGCTCCAAAGCCAAGCCAATCGCCATCGCTAAGTCCTAGGCATTTATCAATTTCACTATGCGTAACTTCTTTGTCCTGCTCAAACACGAGCTCCGAATGCTGCTAATCAGCCCGCCGACCTACATTGCCGCGGTGCTTTTTCTTGGTTTAATGGGATTCCTCTACTGGGCCATTTTACGAGGGATGGTCAACACACCCGAAGAAAGCCTACCAATCGTGCAGTTCCTGAGTATTTTCTGGATTCCAGTATTCTTTGTGGTGCCGCTACTGACCATGCGCAGTATCGCAGGCGAGCGCAGCACTGGCACACTGGATACACTGATGACGACCCCTACCTCGCGCGTGGCTGTGATCCTCAGTAAATTCGCCGGCGCATACACCTTTTACATGCTCTTATGGCTCGCGACGCTCAGCTTCCCATTGCTTGCGGCGAAGTTTTTTCCCAGCGCAGCACTGAGTGGCAGCTTGTTGGAACCTGCCCCCATCATCGGCGGCTTCACATTCCTCGCACTCAGCGGCATACTATTTATTTCCATCGGCATCTTCGCCAGTAGCATCACTCGCAGTCAATTGGTAGCCGGCATGCTCAGCTTCACGACTCTGTTCGTCGTCATTATCGGCGGACAACAACTCGGCAACATCGCCGAGGGCGGCGCCGATCTCTCTTTCTGGATGTCCGAACTGGTCAACTACCTACAAATCTTTCAACACCTCGACGATTTCTCACGTGGTGTGATTGATACGCGTCCCTTCTTCTACTATACCAGCACAGGCTTGCTCCTGCTGGGATTGTCCACCCTTGTGATCGAAGCGAAAGCCTGATGAAACCAAGCCGCTTTAACGAATTCCGCTTTGCTCGCCGCTTTCGCACCGCCAACCGTGCGGTGCAAATACTACTGAGCCTGAGCCTCATCATCGCGCTGAATTACATCTCAGCGAATTACTTTAAACGTATCGATCTGACAAAATCAGGCGCCTACACACTCGCCCCCGAGTCGAACGCCTATATTCGTGAGCTCAAAGAGCCAGTGAAGATCATCGTCACCATCCCGAAAGAGACGGAGGATGATGCCCTCGACATCATTCGCGATGATCTGAACAGACTTCTGCGCGAATACGAATTCGCCGGACTGCGCGACGGCAAAGCCTACGTCACCGTCGAATTCGTCGATATTTACCGGCAGCGGAAACGTGCCCAAGAACTGGCGACTAATTACAATCTGACTAAAGAGAATGCGATTATCATCACGTCCGGCGATAAAGTGCGAGAGATCAGTCAGGTCGGCCTCTACGAATATGACAATGGCAAGACCCGCGGTTTTCGCGGCGAGCAAATCTTCACCTCCGCCATCCTCGATGTCTCCACAAAGAAACCAGAGAAAATCTATTTTCTAGTCGGCCACGGCGAGATGCGCCTCGACGACGTGGATGCTCTGCGCGGCCTCTCCCAACTGGAAAGCTTCTTGCGCGAGCGAAATTTCGAGTTGGCAACACTCGACTTAGCGATCGACGCAACTGTGCCCGATGATGCCTCACTACTTATAGTGCCCTCGCCGCAAGCCAGCCTACTGCCCGAAGAAGTCGAAAAACTGCGCCGCTACATGAACGATGGCAACGGACGCATGATCACGCTGATCGACCCAGGCCGTCGCCACGGGATGGATGAACTTTTCTTCGATTGGGGCGTGCTGGCCGAAGACACCGCCGTCATCGACACTGGTGCCGATTTTCGCGCACAAGGCGGTGACTTGATCATACGCCGCTTCGCCGAGCACCCCATCACCCAGCTGCTCATTGACTATCAAATTACCGCACTCTTCGGGCAACCTCGCTCCGTGCGCGTCGATCCAACATCTGCCAATGACAGCCGCCTACAGGTATATCAACTCATCGGCACCTCCGATCAGAGTTGGGCCGAGCGAGACTACCGCACACAGAACCCAGCGGCATTTGACCCTAAACGAGATCAAAAAGGCCCAGTCAGCATCGCTACCGTATCCTCTCGTAATTCCGGAACCGAACTCGGCATTACAATTCCGGGTGGCCGCATGGTCGTGTTCGGCAACTCCGACTTCATCGCGAACAACCGCCTGCGCGCCTTCGGCAATCACACCTTATTGATCAATTCGATCAACTGGTCGCTCGACCGCACCAGTCTACTTAACATTCCGACACGCCGACTAGAAAGCTATCAAATCGTAATGAGCGAAAGCGACTTGCAGCGCATGCTCACGTACTTTGCTGGTATTCCCGTCATCACTGCTGTTTTCGGACTCCTCGTATTTTTCATTCGACGCCACTAAACCCGATGCGATTCAAATTCACACTATTTCTACTCACCCTCAACGTCATCACTTTTGGGCTGATCTTATCACTCAATAAAAAGACCGAACAAGCCAACTCACAAACCGGAGGCCTTTCTGCAATGATCGGCCGCGAAGTCATCGAAGCCGACCGCATCGAACTCAACGGTAAAGGTCTCGATACACCACGCATCCTTGAGCACGATGGCTCATCTTGGAAAATAACCGCGCCTATGCAATGGTCCGCAAACTACTTTGCGATCAACCGTATGCTCAACCAGCTACAGTTTCTCGAAGAAGAAGCATCGTTCTCAGTCGCCGAAATTAAACAAACCGGCCAGACACTCGCTGACTACGGCCTCGAGGAGCCCCAGCTACACCTCACGATCTCTCATAAAGACGAATCCATCGAGTTGAGCGTCGGCACAGCAACGGAAATTGGCAACAATTTCTACCTACTCGGCCCCAGCAAGAAAGACGTCTTTGTCGTCAACAGCCAAGTGATTGAAAGCCTACTGGTTGACCTCGGCGACCTTCGCAACCGCGAGATATTCAACATTCCCGTCTTTGAAATTGACGCCCTCAGCCTGCAGATTCGCGCACCAGAGGCAGTCGGCAATGCCGACTTCAGAGTTCGTGTCGCGCGGACCAACAACGGCTGGATCTTTGAAGCCCCCCTCACCGCCGAGGCCGATGCCACTCAAGTTGCCAACACTATCAACACGCTCACGGCTGCCAAAGTCGTTGAATTCAAGGAGCAGGAAGCGAGCGATCCTATTCTGCAGGGCTTAGAAAACCCAACGATGCGCGTTACATTGCACGGCAACAAACGCCAACAAACACTTCTAATCGGCAACCAGGTACCCACCACAAAAGATAAGGAAACCTCCACCTATTTCGCACGAATCGAGGACAACCCGACAGTCTTCACCGTGGCGGCTGCGCCGTTCGACAAGCTGCGCGAAGCTCAAGAAGGACTGCGTGAGCGTAGCTTCATGAATTTCGCCCCGGCCGCCCTCACTTCGATTGACCTCTCAGAAGGCGACCTCCAGATTCGCCTCCAGAAACTTGAAACCGGCAGTTGGCAGGTGATCGAAAGTACTGCCGAGACCGTCATTCAGCCACGTCACGCCGATCCCGAGATAATCGCTAAACTAATCGACGATTTAAAAAACCTACGTGCCAGTACTTTTGCAGTCGACTCGCCAACTCCGACTGACCTTGACCGCCTCGGCTTCAACACCCCACGACGCAGTATCAAGCTGTCGCTCGGTGACGAGCAGACCACCCTTCGACTCGCTCATCCAGAAAGCGAAAACGAAAAACTCTACGCCCGCAGCGATAAAGCCGAATATATCTACACCGTAGATCGTCGATCCACACTGCAAACCATACCGCTCAACGCAGCCTACTATCGCAAGCGCACACTAGAAACGTTGCCTGAAGCCGCTAAAATAAAAAGTATTCAACTTGAGAATCTATTGACTGGCCAAATCATCTTCTCACACACACTTAAGGACCAAGACCTCATTTGGTTAAAAGCGCTCAGCGACACCGCTGAGGTACAACAAGGAGCCATCCTCACGCTGCTGGATGCCATTCGCCAATTCAAAGTAAAAACGTATTTGGTCGATGGATACAAAGATGCCTATTCGCTCGACAGCGAAACGACACGACCTTGGCTCTATCGACTCAGCGCGGAGATCCTACTCCCTGGAGACGAAACAGACCGCAGCGACACACGCAGCTACGTATTCGCCAAGCGCTTCTCAGGAACCGTCCAAGTCGGGGCATCAAGCCTGCACAATGTAATCTTCGAGATCCCGCAAATCACCCTTGATGCACTCTACACTCTAACCGATGACATGCAGCCTCCCCCCGAAGCTTCAGATCAACCGCTCGCTCAACAGGCGCCGATTACCCCAGTGCCCGAGCCAGTGCCCACCAGCGCAGCCGACACCACGGCCGCGCCATAATTGCTATTCAAACAGGTCGTTATGTGGGGAAAAATTAGAGCGAGAGGATTTCTATTCTTAGAACCCTGCCTCGACCTATTGCTGCTGATACTGTTTTCAGCACAAGCCTTTGTCGCGGGGTGCCTATGGATTTACGGCTATGTGCCCGCACCCACACAGTGGCTCAATGAAACGCTCTTAGAGCAAAAAATCGACGGCTTTTATATTCAAGCGGAAAGCTTTCGACTAAAGTTAAATGGTGAAATCGAATTAACGAAGCTGCAAGTCTATCACAGCGAAATGAGCGACCCGATAATGACGGCCGACAGCACCGCACTTCAATATACGCTGCGCAATCAAGGCGCCTATCAGTTTACTCCGACGGGGCTCGTCCTCTCTAATGGGACCCTACAAATGCCGGCGATTTACTCGCCTGACGGCAATCGCACCACAATACTTGAACGCGTCGCCTTTCACATCAGCCCCAGCGAAGGCATGATTCGCGTTAATTCATTTGCTGCACAGCACGCAGACATCCGCCTGCGCGGTTCCATCGATTTGCCACTCCAATCCTTCGGCAACACTGAAAGACCCCCGATTGAACGATTCTACAAACTGATCGCCGCCATCCTTAAAGAAAAAGAACACTTTTCGCCTTTCATACAACCGACCCTAGAATTCGCCTTAACCGCACGGGCCGACGACTCGGTGGACGTGTCGGTCCACTTGTCATGCGAACACTTAAAGTATACCTACGCGACAGGGACGGACTTCCACTTTCAGACCAAATTCAAATTACAAAATGGCGCAATCACGCCCCTGGTTCCGCTAATGCTTCGGGCAAAAGTAATCGACGTCCCGAAGTTCAACTTTGCGGCCGAGCAAATAACCGCACACGTCGCCACCGACCAATGGATAGGCCTAATGAATGGCATCTGGCCCGAGTTTGCCATCAGCGCACAGTCAGTTGCCACACATGGGGTCGAGCTAGAAGGCTCCCAAGCCATCATTTCTCCAGCGAACTATCCAGACCTACAATTCACCGGTTCTACCAATGGCCTCAAAGGTGCTGTCGCATTTAAAGGGCAGCTCAACAGTGTAAGTAAGAGTGGCCAGATACAAGCCGACGGCAGCGTTGATATATTTAGATTTTTGCCCACATCCGCACTCACAAAGTTACCGACACTCGAGTTTGGATCGACGCCCCACTACAACCTCGCAGTCACTCTCGACGACGGGCTAAAGCTCAACAGTGCAACCTTCAGGATCGATGTAAATGACCTCACCGCAAACGGGCTGACGTTTAATAGCATTCACGCTGCAGGTAGCTACAAGGAAGACCTTTTCAAGCTAGACAACATACTCATCGAGCGCGGCAAACAATGGATCGATGCTACGTTCAGTCGGAACAACACAACCAAGGACTTTAAAATAACTCTACTTGGCTCTGCGCTCCCCGAACAATACAGCCCACTTCTCCCAAAATGGTGGCCTAAGGTATTCAAAGATATCGACTTCAGCCAAGCGACATATAGCTACGGGGACTTCGTTATTTATGGCTGCACGGTCCCTAGCCCTGAGGTGTTCTTTTTCGGCCATACAGTAGCCCACCGCGCAGCCTACCGTGGCGCGCTGATCGACCAAGGCGAAATGATCGTCCGCGGTCGCGGCAACTACGTCGAGCTGGATATCGACGCCAAATCAGGTGACGGTTGGGCGAAAGGCGATGTCAGCTTCACCTCTAGAAAAACCCCTGACCGTGGTCCCCTCTCGGTTCGCTACGACTTCGACTCATTAATGCCCCTCGACATCGCCTCGAAAATATTCGGCGGCACGATTGCCAGTATTATCAGTGATTTTGAAGTCACTAAACTACCACGAGTCAAACTCAGCGGAGTCACCTTCAACGATGCCTATCCTCAATACGCAGACAAAGACACCTTCTATCTATACGCCGATATACGCACGCCGATCACCTTTAAAAGGACGCCCCTCGACCACCTCCAGTTCAAGCTGCACAAGCGCAAAGAAGCGATCTACCTCAGAGATCTAGAATTTGGATATGCCGATGGGAATGGCACCGCGCAGATCGATATCGAAAACACTCCCAACGACGGCAATCATCTGCGCATCAACCTAAGCCTCCGTGACGCCAATCAAGCAAAGGCCATTGAAAACCTACCAAGTTTCGACGGCATCG
>Ga0209710_1002841_pt1 | contig 11915 bp, 5 predicted proteins | sample ArcticOcean_MG_C_5_FD_187436 | JGI IMG/M metagenome (GOLD analysis project Ga0209710, IMG submission 187436) | Marine microbial communities from western Arctic Ocean - ArcticOcean_MG_CB4_138 (SPAdes) (version 2) | ecosystem: Environmental > Aquatic > Marine > Oceanic | place: Arctic Ocean: Canada...
TTATCGATAACAACACTACTGGGTGTACTTTAATGACCATTGCGTGCGCGTTCTGATCAACAGGAGCACCATTAGCAGCGGCAGTAGTAGTATTCATCTCTTTTGTGACCTAACTGACTACTACTCCAGTACTCTCGTTTTGATGAAAAGAAAAACAGTGAAGAGTGCACTTTTATTTAGGGTTTCAACCTTTTCAACACCTTCAACTCGTAGTACGCGTGGAAAACACGACTCTGCGGCGCCCTCGATCTTCGAATCGTTCTTAATCACGTTTCTCTGAGTAGAACCGTTGTTCTTCTTCTTTCATTTCATGTAAAAATATTTAATTAAAACTCGAATTGAAGTTGATAATAAGGAAGTTGTTCGTTTTTGAAAGAGGAAAAAAGTAGCATCAGCGAGTCGTTGAAAGAAAAACTCCATTGAAAGAAAAACCTTTATTGTCTCTCGCATTAAGCAAGAGGGAACACTGATAATAAGAATTACTACCGTGCTATAGCCAGATAGAGCAGTGAATTGATCGCGCATACGGCGCTAGTGTGAGAGAGAATAAATGAGTTCCTCTTCTGCGGAAGATGAGTCGGAACCTGATTCCGACGACGCCTTTCATGGACGACGAAGGGACGATGATGAAGAGGAAACTACTACTACTACGACGACTGTTAAGAATGATAAGAACGAAGAACAAGAACGATTCGTGAGTAAGAACGAACAAACAGGTAACGAGCGAGAAGGGCTAAAAGAGCGGCAAAGACGAGATTTAGATGGAGAGGGGTCAGTCTATGAAGAAGATGATGATGATGATGATGATACGAATTCGAGAGATGATACGAATGACTCGAACGATGATATTAATACGACTACTCCTACTACTACTACTACTAATAGGAGGAATAGCAATAATAATAATAATAATAATAATAATAGGAATAATAATAATCAGACGAGGAGCAGGTCGAGAAGTCGAACGAATAAGAGAAACAATAGTAACAATAACAATAGGTATGCTACTGGACAACAAGGATCTAATAATAAAAATAATAAGTATTACGCACAACAGGATCAACAACGCTATCAACAACCGATATTCTTCGCGGAGAGTAGACATGAGTTCGCTGAAGTATCGCGCGATGTTCATGAAAACAGAGAGAGCGTGAGGAGGATGAAAATGAAAGCTCTCGAACGAGCGAGAGAAGAGGCGCAAGAGAATTTAAGAAATTCAAGAGTCGCGAATAGAGGTTTAATGAATTCGGTGACGACTTCGTCGAGTTATCACTCGCAACAACAACAACAACAACAACAACAACAAAATTTAAACAGTAGCTTGTCTTTTGAGCAGAAAACGCAAAGGCAAATTGCGGCGCAGAAATATGGAGAGATGTTATTGAATGGAGCGAGGTCGAGCTATTTAGAAAAGTTGACGATTGAGGATGATTTTAGATGCGATGGGGACAAAGATGACGATGCTGATGATTCGGGCGATGATGCAGATTATTTTGCCACTCATCAAGACGAAGAAGATTTAGTAAAAAATGATAACGGGGATGGTAGTATGCCGATGATAGCTCGAGATAGTAATAACGTCAATATTTCGTCGTGGAGAATGAAAGATAGGATGAAGACGACATCAGTCGCGTTAGTTCTATGTTTGAACATAGGCGTTGACCCTCCGGATTGTTTGAAAGTGTCTCCGTGCGCGCTCGCGCAGTGTTGGATAAATCCATTAGCAACTCCACCGCAAAGGGCGTTAGATTCTATTGGAAAAGCTTTGCAAGCTCAATATGAACGATGGCAGCCTCGGGCGAAATATAGATTACAGCTCGATCCAACCGTAGAAGATGTTAAAAAGTTATGTCTCTCGTGCAGACGAAGCGCAAAACAAGAACGAGTTTTGTTTCATTATAACGGTCACGGTGTACCGCGACCAACGCAAAACGGAGAAATCTGGGTCTTTAATAAAAATTACACGCAGTATATTCCGCTTTCTTTATATGACGTGCAGCAATGGACGGGAGCGCCAGCAATTTACTTGTTCGATTGCTCAAGCGCTGGAACAATCGTCAAATCGTTCTTGTGGATAAATGAAGAGAGAAAACGTAGGCAAATAGAAGACGATAATAATCCATCATCAAAATCGAACAATCGCTCACTTTCTGGAGACAATTTAGCCTCCGTGAATGAAAACAACGATGGGACAATGGAAGACATGATTAACAATAATACAAATAGTATCGAGACAGAGGGAAGAGTTCGGAGCGCAAAGCCATCTGGCGCGTTTAGTGCTTCTAATTTCCCACCGTTACCAAGACGCACGACAACACCGGCTATTAAAGAAGAGCGCATCGTTCTCGCTGCGTGTTCCGAAGACGAAACCTTGCCGCAAAGCGTAGAACTTCCCGCAGATTTATTTACTGCTTGTCTCACGACACCTATTAAAATTGCTTTGCAATGGTTCGTCAGTCGATCTGTATTAAAAGGTGAAAGCGGAGTTAGCGAAGATATCATCGATAAAATCCCGGGCTTGCAAAATAACAGAAAAACGCCGCTCGGTGAATTGAATTGGATCTTTACCGCAATCACTGATACTATAGCGTGGAACGTGTTACCGCGTCCTTTGTTTCAACAACTCTTTCGACAGGATTTACTCTTGGCGAGTTTATTTCGAAACTTTTTACTCGCAGAGAGAATAATGCGCGCGAATGATTGCACACCAGTTTCAATTCCAGAGTTGCCACCAACGCATCAACATCCGATGTGGCTCGCGTGGGATATGGCAGTTGAGAACTGTTTACTTCAAATTCCGGCGTTGATAGAGGCTGAGAAGAAAATGGCTGCTTCGCAAGGAGGTGAAAACAACAGCGGCGCAAATGGCCAAGATCTGTCTCAGACGACATATCCGAACTTCATTCCAAGTTCTTTTTTTTCAGAACAGCTCACTGCTTTTGAAGTTTGGCTCGAACGCGGCGATGATTCAAAAGATCCTCCCGAGCAACTTCCTATTGTTCTTCAGGTTCTGCTCTCTCAATCGCATCGGCTTCGCGCGCTTGTTTTATTAGGTCGATTTCTGGACATGGGTTCGTGGGCCGTTGATCTCGCTTTATCGGTTGGAATTTTCCCGTACGTTTTGAAACTTCTTCAAACGACTGCACCAGATTTAAGACAAATTTTGGTTTTCATTTGGACGAAGATTCTTGCGTTCGACCGGAGTTGTCAAGTCGATTTAGTCAAAGATTCAGGACACGCTTATTTCATTCGATTTCTCGACGCTCCAAATATTCCAGCAGAAGAGCGCGCGATGGCGGCATTTATTTTAGCATCGGTTTGCGATAATCATCCCAAAGGACAACAAGCGTGTCTAAAAGGGGGCCTTGTTGATGTTTTGCTAGCCCATATTTCGAGAGCGTGTGATCCCAGAGGTTCGCGAGAAGCAACAAGTCCTTTACTAGCAAAATGGTTATGTCTTTGTCTCGCAAAATTATGTGAAGACAACGTCGAAGCAAGACGTGTTGCCTTTCGATCAGGCGCAGTCAAAGCTTTGTCTAATATGTTTACGCACCAGAATCCAGAGGCTAGATCGGCAGCAGCGTACGCACTCGGTGCGATGATCGACGTTCCAGAAGAAAGAGAAGCGAGAGACAAGAGACGAAAAGAAATCGAAGAACTTAAAATGGCATCTTCTCAGTTCAATTTAGGACAACATGCTAGTCAAAACCCAGGAAGTAACGATAATATTAGACCAGCATCTCGAGGGTCGCGACCACAATCAAGATCTGTATCGAGAGGAGTTGAAATGAATGACTTTCAATCAGATGCGGAACTCCTTGGAAGAAAATTGAGTGGCGTAATTGGAGAAGGCTCTGACGAGGGCAGGCAGCACAACACTCGATCTGTGTCGGTGAACACGCACTCGCACCTTGACCAAACCATTGATTTTCCAGATAATGCAAGAAATCACGAAATAGATGAAGAACAGCAGAGATTACACGAAGAACGCGAACGTAACCTCGAGTTGCGGCGACAGCAATATAGCGACGAGCGCGATGTCGCAACGGCGATTCTCGCAAAACTCGGTTCGGACTCGTGTACGAGCTCGAGATGTGAAATGGCTATCGCAATCGGAAGATTTGCGAGAGGGCACGGCGAAGTTTTTCAAGCCACTGCGCAAAAATGGAGGAAACATCGCGAATCGAAACTGCAGGAGCGACAGTTAAATCGTGGGGGGTCAACTGGGGCTCATAGTAGCGGAGGGAATATCGTCGGTCTCGTTAATAAAGAATTCGTTAGTGACTCTGCTCGATCAACGGTGTCAGTCAAGCCATCAAAGCAGAGAAGGTATTCTGAATATGACAGCAACAACAAGTTTTCAATACCCATCGATACAAAGGGCGGCAGTAGACAGGACAGGCAACGAAGTTTGAGCAATTTAGGTGGGTTTGCAGAGCGGTATTCTTTTTCGTCAGGTGGTTCTCACGATGGCTCGAAGCATTTTTCGCACATGCGTCGCGTTGCGGAAAGTGATTCAGACGATGTCGACGATCTTGCGAATACATCTTACTCTGAAGTCGAACAATCAGAAGATGATGACGATGGATTTGACAACAACGATGCTGCACTAGGTCGCGATGAAGCAGACGAAGACCATGAATTGCCTGACCATGATGAAGTAGATTCTGATGGGAAATTATTTGATTCGCAGAAAGGGAGCAGTGGCGATACGCTCACAGATGAACAACCGGATAGTGCCAATAATAATAGAAGATATTTCTCGAAACGAAGCAACGCGCCATCATCTTTGACGAAAAATCTTGGCGATTACCGCGATGAAGAGAGAACGAGTTATTCCATTTTAGTCGCCTTAGCCGATTTAGCTGTCGATCCTTCGCCTAGAGTTGCGAGCTGCGGGCAAGCTGCGCTTTTAAGTTCAAAATTGCATTCAAAGCATCCAATCTCTTTGGCCGCGACGCGGGCAGAAACCTTTGGCGCTAGACCCGGGAGACAGGCAAATATACAACGTGAGCTTATGAAGAGACGAGAAGATTCACACAGAAGAGCAAATGAACTTCTTTACGGGGACAAATTATACGGCAATACAACGAAACTTATAGATCGTAATGGTCGAAAAATCGAAGTTAAAACTTTGAAGCGCGTGGATTCTTGGTCTAGCCGCTTGCTTCAAATGGGTGGAAGATTACTCGGCACATACCCACACGGTTCACATGGTTCTCTCGATATTCATAATAATGATAACGTGAGTGAGAGTGGTGATGACGTTAGCGCTCGTTCAAAGTCTCCAGATGCGAACATGTCACAACGTACTTCATCTGATCGAGTTGGCGAGCGTAGTCTCGGTAGACTCTCTGTAACTTCTCGAAGTTCTATTTCGCTTAATACAACTGGTCATGCGTTTTCTGGCGTAGATTTACCGGCGAATTCGCCACCGGCTTTGAATGTTTTAAACAGAACATCCGCGATGATGCAATCGCCGCCTCAATCGCCGCTCAGAAGAGTTGCAAGCTCTCTCTTTAATACTTTCAAAACCTCAGGTTCTAATCCAGATATTGCGCGTAGTGTCGGCGGTGATGTATCAGAAACACTTGCGAGAAACGTCAACAGCAGAGTAGCACGAGTGTCTTTGAACGATGAAGAATTGAATTCGAGAGCGAGAAGATCTTCAGCAAAATCAAACATGGGAGGGCGTAGTGATAGTAGCGATAATTTTCTCGCGAGACAAGACTCTAATGACTCTGCGAACGAGAACAAGCAATTCAACACCGCTACTCGGGATGCAACACCGTATGATATTCATAATGACGATTTATTTAACGTGGCAAAAGACGAAGCGTCGTTGCAAGGGAAGCCTGTGAAACCTCCGATCTCGAGACTCTTCGAATCGTCGCGAGAGCACTTTTCAAAATCGTTATTAGAACCAGAAGAAGAAACGACAGATTTTGAGGACGATGATCGAGATTCAGAAGATAGCGATAGCGATCAAGGAACGTTTAGCGACAATGATCAAGATTCATACGACGATTATAGTGATGCGGGATCTTCGGCTGAGGAGGATTACGTTTACGCTTATGGGAGCTCCTTTGCTCGCGCAAAACGGGTCGCAACAGCGAATTCTTTTAATGTGAAAAACAACGAACAAGAATTTTTGAATGGCGATGACTTAAGTAACAAAGGCGGTCGCTTCCACATCGAAGACTATTCGTACGAAAGTGTAACTCTGTCACAACGTCAACATCGCCAAGATATGATTCTTGACCCGCTCCGCCGTCGCAAACGTCGTCAAAGTGCTGTTGAAAGGATTTATCGCGGCAAAGAACGCGCGAAACAGAATTTGTTTGATTTCACAAACGTTATAGCTACGCATGAAAATGTTCAGAATTCGCGACACAACGCGCCAACAGCAGTCGTCATGCACCCGTTGTTACCAAATATCGCTTCATCGAGTGGAAGAGGAACGATTCGAGTCTATGACTACGCATCAAAAACAATAATTAACGCATTTGATGCGCAACTTTCCACGCGTTCAGCAACACAATTAGCGCTCGTAAATCAACTTGATGATGCCATGTTGCTCTGCGCCGGATCGGATGGGACCGTCAAGTTATGGCGTGATTACTTTCGAAGAGGTGAAGAAACTCTCGTCGCTGCGTGGCGAACTTTGAAATCTCGACCGAGAGCGTACAAAACTTACGGAACTTTCAGCGTGGAAGATAGTGCTGAATGGGGCAATCATCATTCGAGTCATCATCCAAAGAATTCAAAGACAAATGCAGTTGTTCTCTGGCAACAAGCTGCAGGCTGTCTCTATGCAGCTGGTAATACTCTTCCAAATCCTATACTGAATGTTTGGGACGCGTCGCGGGAACTTTGTCTCGAGTCACTCGTGACGCCATCGGCGGCTTCGTCTTTGGCCGCAGAAGGTGCACTTTTGATGGTTGGTGCGAATGATGGCAGCGTGTTATCATACGATTTACGAACACCAGCTCGATTATTGAGTGTTATTCAAACGCACGAAGATCCAGTAATCTCTATATTGCTACAACCTGGAGGTGTCGGGAATTTAGTCGCGACGGGTTCATACAACGGTGACGTGCATTTTTGCGATTTGAGAAACGCTGCTATACCGTTCTCTATGGTGAACGTATCTGGAATACCAGTTGCTCGTAAAGATTACGAAGGAACGGCGGTAGATGGAAATGAAATCGAATCATCGAACGCTAGCGATACAAAGCCGAATCGTCCGTCGCCTCTGGGAGGTGGTCAGCTACTTCAACAACCCCAACCGGTGAAGAAGAGACTACTCACTACGCTCATCTCTACCCCAGTGGCGCCGTATATCATCGGTGGCACCTCTCGAGACGCTATAAAAGTATGGGATGTCGAAGGAAACGAGATTGGCGACGTGTTGTATACGAACAAGACGACGAAAGCACGCATCGGTCACGTCACTGCTATGGCGTTTCATCCAAACCAAATGGCCTTTGTAGCGGGAGAGTTAAGAGGCACGACTACTATATTTGGATTGTCAGAAGATTGTTTGTGATGTTCTACTCTCTATCTATCTAAAGTTTAATTTGACTATAATACTATCTTAATCTTATCTAGAACTACTTCTTATTATTGCTATTAGTTTGCTCTTCTGTCGCCTCTATTTTGTTTTCTTCGCGATTTTGCAATACGACTTCCCGATGGCTTTGATGGTTTTCGAGCGAATCTAAGAAAGATTGCGCTTTCAAAAACAGTTTTTCATCATCACCATTATTCAAAGCATTCTTTATGGTTACTTTCACTTTAGGCAAATGCTCTTGGAGTATTCTCGCACACTCAGCATCTTTCACATTGTCACTGCCGCCGATCGATAACAAGTGAATAAAAGTTGAAGCAGTTTGCGTTTTGAGTTCTTCCATGTACTTCGCCCGCGCGGGAATACTCAGCACGACTTCATCGACATTCAGCTCCAACTGTTTTTCACTTTGGACGAGCGCCTCTAGCACAACTCGAACACAATCAATGTAACAAAACGAATTTCGATCGTTTAAGAACGTGCGCGAGACTTTAGAAACAGCAGCGAGCGATTCTCTTCGAATTTTAAAATTCTCGCTCGTTTTGATTAAAGTGAGCAAAAGCCGAGTCAACATAACGCCGGCGTTATTGCCACGAGAGGAGAACGTCTTCTTCGTAAGCGCAAGTTCGTTCTCAAACAAGATTTTAATCGCTACGCATGAGTTCCATTGCGTCTTTACAGATCCAGTAGAGGCACACGATAACAGAGCTTCGCAAATCTGTTCGAGGGCATCATCTTCCAAGTTGCGCATTTTTGCGACGTATCCTAAACCTCGAGCCAAGTTCGCGCGTACTTTGTCTCCCTTCGAGACAGACCAATCGTAAAATGAACTCGTCAGCTTTGCTGACAACGACTTGGTAATATCACTTTCGTCATCTATTCTTGAGATGCACAAGGCAATATTTGCCGCACATAGCGAAGCGTTCGTTTCCAACGTTTTCGAAAAATCTTGACTCGTCCTTTCTTGATGCATAGATTTCTCGACGCAAATGAACGCACTCGAAAGGACTTCTTGCACAGAAAAGTATTTCGGATCTAAAATGAGTAGCGATGCGAGTGTTTTCATGGCTTCTGCGCGAGTTGCACTTGGATATTGGCGACGGCTTTCTCGCAAAATGTCAAGCGGAGCTTCAAAAACTGACTTGATTCGAGCAAAACCGTTGCTCGAGTTTTGCAAATCCGCAACCACGATTTCTGTCGTTTCACTTAAACAACGCAGCGTGGCAATTTTAACTAACTGTGTGACTTCATCGGATGCATTTAAAAGACATGCTGGAAGTGCGTTGTCAATAAAATTCTCCCATAACGCGCATCGAATATCAGCGCTAAACAAAAGTTCCCCGCTCTTTGTCTTTTTTCCAACCGCTGCGAGCATTGCGCAATGCAATTTCACGCTCGCGTGTAATATTTTTTCACCGGCAACTTTGCTCGTTTTGTTCTGCGTCGGTCGTACTTCAGATTTCAACAAGATATTTGGCGAAAGCATGGAGGCGTATTCTTTGTTTGGGAACAAAATTTTCGACGCATTCTCGGACGTTGCTATCTTTTGCAACGCTTTGAAAGCTTCGCACGTTTCTTGAACTTCTCTATCGGTCAACGAGTTTTTACGCTTCTTGAGCGGTGCTCCCGCTTTTGTCCATAACGATGCGCATGAGCTTAACAATAACGCAATTTCTCCCTCATTAAATGCTCTCGCGTTCGAACATCCAATAGTATCGCTTTCAAACCCGATTTTTGCACTAAGAACGGCTCCGAGACATCTTAAAATGGGAGTTTCTTTGTGATAACAATGCGAGATATTTGATGATAATGATGATTGTGTTCCTATCCCACGATGAACGATCGTTTCTTTCGATAAAGAATAATCTACATGCAGCGCAGACTTTATAGAATTTGAAAGTTCTGGCAACAAGCGCTTCGGTAATCTCGGTAACGGAATAGCGTCAATTATTTTCTCCGTCGCGATGCTCAACCAACTTATAAACTTATCGCGGCCAGCTTTGTTCAAGGCTATTGAATTATTATTTTTACTGATGTTGTTGTTGTTGTTCTTTTCTCTTTTCTCTTCTTGAGTCGTAGTGCTACAATAATAATCAAGTTCTTCTTTTCCAAGATTTTCCCAAGCGTAAGAAGTCGCTTCGCATAACGAAACTGCGTTCTCTCCCAAAGACATCGATACAGTAGAGAACGATGCTCGACGAGACGAGATTATATTATTACTACCTTTTTTCTCCTCTTTCATCTCAGCCATTGCCAAATATTTCTTCGCTTCGATTGAATCTAAAAACGAGGCGATTGCAAAACATGCCGCCGAACGAACTGATAAATCTCTTTGAAAAACCATCAACTTTTCGAGCGTTTTCTGCGAAGCTAAAAGAGATCTATTGCTATTCGTCTGCATATTTTTCTTCATAGACGATGTAGCGAACTCGCGAGGGAATACGATTTGCCATCTAGAACGCATTCCCGATGGATTCTTCTTTGCCATGAAACCTAGCGCCGCCAGTGCTTCGATTTTCAACAGTTTCACCGGCTTATTGTTTTTGTTCTTGATGTTCTTGTTCTTGTTCTTGTTCTTGTTCTTGTTCTTACCGTCGTCGTCGTCGTTGAGGAAGTTTAAAGGTAACGACCAATCGCTCTCTTCTGAAAACTCGTCGTCTGTATCGTCATCATCATCATCATTTACTTCCTCGTTTTTATCCTTTCTATCATCATTGAAATCGACCGAAGAATCTTTCTTATATTCATAAAACGCGCATTCTCTCAATAACGTCTTCACGACTGTATCCAACTCGCGCTCTGGCCATATCGCTTTCATAGCTAACGCCTTAATAGCTCTCACTACGCTAGCTACATACCAAACATTCACATTATACTCATTATCATCACTATCATCATCTTCTGTTTTTCTTAAACGCGCTAGAGCGTTTGGTAGTATCTCGTTCGCGAGTGTAATGGCTATTGTTTCGCTCGCGAGCTCCGCTCTTCCACGCGCGTTAGCGTTCGCTCGAGTCTCAATAATATCCAAACCATCCCTATCATCACTCGTTCTATCATATTCACTGTAATCATAGTTCTTAATCAAACTCCCGACGGCGTACGCCGCGCTCGTCTTCTGTCTCAGTCTATTCCTCTTCTGGAAAACTTTTAGCAAGTTCTCTGATTTGCACTCATGCTCTTGCTGGTCTAAATATTTCAAGAACTCGCAAAGTGCTTTTAGTAACTTCATCGCCGCTCGCGCTCTCGCGAATTCACTTTCATCGCAATCATCATCATCATCATTCGCAGCAGCAGCAGTTGTCGTTGTTGTCGTTGTCGTTGTCGTTACAGTAGTAAGTGCTAGTTCTCGCAAATGTTCGCTTAAAAATGTGCAAACCAATAAACCGTCCTCATCATCATCATCGTCATTAGACTGAAGACGATGTGCAACTTCTGTATTACTTCCATTCAACGCGCTCGGACTTTTATCACGAATGCTCTTCAGAATATATTCCGAAGCTTCGTTCATGCGCTCCATCTCTTCGCGACACACGGGAGAACTATTTAAGGAAGAAGAAGAAGAAAAAAAAGATATGTTTGACTCATTTTTTCTTTCTTTTTTTCCAATGAAACCCTAAACAGTTCCATACCCTCCCTTTTTGTTTTCCTTCTTTTTTCCTTCTTTTTTCCATTCGCTGCAGAAAATTTCACAAACGCTTCCTATTCGAATAAGTAAATAATAATAATAATAATATATAATATACATAATGGCGGGAACGCAGACAACTCAGACTAAACAAGCGAATAACAATCAACAACAACAAAAGAAGGAATTAGTTGATTTAGAGTGCGACGACGAGTTCGAAGAATTCAACGAAGAAGGTTTGTTTTGTTTTCTTACGTATGCACTAAAGAGAGATCTCGTTTTTTTTTCAGTTCATCGTTTCGTATTGAGATCCGTCGTTTCGTTTCGTTTCGTTTCGTTTCGTTTCGTTTCGTTTCGTTTCGTTTCGTTTCATGGAAGAGATTGAGAGAGAACTGATACGATATCGTCATTAACTTCGTGTTTTTAAATAAAATTCCTGAAAATGGAAACACGACAGAGTGGTCATCGAAGGACGAAGAACACGAGGACTGCGCACAGTGGGAAGACGATTGGGACGATACAGAACAGGATGACTTTAAGACGAACTTACGAGAAGAACTCGCGACTAAATCTAAACAACAACAACAAAAGCATTAATTGAAGAGAGTGCTATAGATAGACGATGATGATGATGAGCAAGAATCAGAATCCGTATCAAATGATAGAAAAAATGCGAAGAGAAAACCCTCGAGCGTACGTGATACAATTAGCGACGGTTAG
>Ga0209710_1002843_pt1 | contig 11906 bp, 25 predicted proteins | sample ArcticOcean_MG_C_5_FD_187436 | JGI IMG/M metagenome (GOLD analysis project Ga0209710, IMG submission 187436) | Marine microbial communities from western Arctic Ocean - ArcticOcean_MG_CB4_138 (SPAdes) (version 2) | ecosystem: Environmental > Aquatic > Marine > Oceanic | place: Arctic Ocean...
AAATCGCGCAAAAATGTCGAAAGATTTTTTTGCTACGATTTTAAAAAACGAAAGAGAGATTCAAGAGCAGAAAAGACAAGTAGTCGTAAAAGCAAAACAAAATAACTTAATTTATTTAGTTATTTTTATAGCAATATTAACGGCATCATTTTCGCTCGTATTAAAAAAATAAAATGGCACAAGCACCAAGCATACAACAAAACAATAATAATAATTTAGTAACGATGGTTTGCTATACCGCAAATGGTCAGCCCGTATCTGTACAAACAAGCACGGGGAGTTGTCCAATGGGGTTATTTTCCAAACCCCCTGATGCTACGGATGCGTTCTCTGATGGAGAAACGGAAGATGTCCCTGACCTTGACTTATTTATGGAGGAGGAGGAAGATGATGTGGTATCTCAGCAAGATAATAGTGTCGTGTGCCATAGTCCTTGTATGATGTTTAGCGGTTGGGAAAACCTACAATCGCAATCAGTTTCCATGATTTCAGGAGTTTGTCCTCCGTCATACCCATTTTATACCGAGCCTAACTGCAAGATACTACCTGAAGATGATGGAGATGAGGAGGTATCTCAGCAAGATAATAGTGTGGTGTGCCATAGTCCTTGTATGATATTTAGCGGTTCGGGCAACCAACAATCGCAATCAGTTTCCGTTATTTCAGGAGTTTGTCCTTCGTCATACCCATTTTATACCAAGCCTGACTGCGAAATTCCTGAAGATGTTCAAGGACTAATGGATTCTTATCAGAATCAAATAGATGCGCTTTTAGAAGATTTAGCAAATTCTAATTCTTCGGAACAGGTTTCTGACCTTACCGAACAACTTGAAGCACTTCAGGCGAAATTAGAAGCATCTCAAGGAGGAGGAGGAGGAGGAGGAATCCTTCCCTATGAACCCGCCCCAAAACAAGCGGGATTCGGTAATATCCCAACTTGGGCAATTATTGGTGGGGTTACTCTTGTGGCAATTATTGTGATTATGAGTAGCAGAAGGCAGCAACCCGTTGTTGTAAAAGGTTCATGAGATTCGCGCTAACCTATAAAACAAAATTAGATTGTGCCTCAACGACAGGCTATCCAAGTTGTTTAATAAGAGAAACGGCAGGAGATACGGCTTGTAAAATAGCCGTTACTCAAGATATGTCAAGAAAATATCAGAGTTGTCTTAGCGATAGTTTGAGGGACATTGAACCCGCCCCAAAACAAGCGGGATTCGGTAATATCCCAACTTGGGCAATTATTGGTGGGGTTACTCTTGTGGCAATTATTGTGATTATGAGTAGAAGAAGGCAGAAACCCGTTGTTGTAAAAGGTTAATTGATGGCTTATCGTATCAAACGACATACTCAGACTCAAGCAAAAAAACTTGGTGTTTCGGTAAAGCCATCAAAATTAAAAGGAAAAAAAATTGATGTATTTAAGGGTGATAAAAAAGTCGCAAGCATAGGTGCTTTAGGGATGAATGACTACCCGACATATATGGAATTAGAACGAAATGGGAAAGTCCCAAAAGGAACTGCAAAAGAGCGACGTAGGCTATATAAAATACGTCACGAAAAAAACCGAAAAAAAATCGGGAGTGCGGGATATTTTTCCGACAAACTTTTGTGGTAAATTGTTTAAATTAGCAGAAATAGAATTATTATGATACAAAATAGACGACAAGCCGCAAAAAATGCTCGCGCAGCGGCTGCAAATAGAACAAATAGTGGGCGTATGCGTAGTGCTACGGGGCAAGAAACTACATTTCGACCTCCTGCGGGACAGTTTATAAGTGCAAGACCTTTAACCATACGACAGAAAGCCGCAGTTGTAACCGCCTCTCTTATGCCCTTCTTATAATGGGAGTGCCAAAGCATTTACAAAAGTGGCAAAGCCACTTATCAAAGGTTAGAAAGGCAAATCCAAGTCTTTCTATGAAAGAAGCTATGAAAAAGGCGAAATCATCATATAAAAAGTAAAAAAAAATGGAAAAAATATACTCTTGGTTCGGTGGACGCAAACTTTTCTTCGGATTATTGCTATTTATCATAGCCACGTTGCTATTTCTTTTTAGCGACAAAACAGACTTCGACGGATGGTCTCAATTAGTAATGTGGATTTTCGGAATCTACGCAATAGGTAATGTTGGAGAGCATCTCTCGGACGGTTTATTAACAAAAAAAAAATAAAATAAAATGAAAGGTTTTTTAGACATTAAAGACCCCAATACGTTTTTGGGAGGACAAAATGTTCACAATCTCTTGATTTTGGCAGCTTTAGGCTACATTATCATGGAAGTGAAGAAGTAATTTTGGTAAATAATTAAAAGAAACCTCTTCTCACGAAGGGGTTTTTTTTTGTTTTAAGATATGGCAAATAAAAAAATAGGAAAAAAAGGAAAATCACAGACTCCTGCTCCAAAAAAAGAAAGAATCTCAGGAAGCAAGACCAATAAAATAGGTAGTGCTTCCGCTTCTTCGGGTTCTAAAATAAAATTTAGCGATAGCCTTACAAATAAGTTGAAATCGTTTTTAAAAGATTACAACAAAGTAAATCCAACAAAAAAAATTACGTTACTCACCGCAAAAAAAGTTGTTCGTAGAGGCATGGGTGCGTATAGCGCAACTCATAGACCAACTATTTCAGGAGGTAGACCCAACTCTCGTCAAGCATGGGGAATAGCAAGGCTTCATGCTTTTGCTCGTAAAAAATCACGTAGTACAACTGCAAAAGGCTCGGTAACAAGTAAGGCAATTAAAAAAACATATACTCAAGATAACGACTTATTGTGATAAACATGAAAAAAAAAGATAAAAATTCATGGCTTTATGTAACCATGATTCTTTGCATATTGCTTGGTTTTCAAAAATGTAGCCACAATCAAGAAGTAAAAGACCAATTTGACGTAATTCTAACATTACAAGAGCAAAAAACAAATTTTGACATTAAAATAGATGAATTAGGAGCGCAGTCGGCACGTCAAGAGGTTTTGCTTATAGACGCTCAAAGAGGTTATGAAATTCTTTTATCTGATTTTAAAGACCTTGAGAAAACAAAATCTCAAACAAAGGTTATTACAAAAACTTCGATAGATAGTGTCTTTATTCCGATTGTCAGCGTAGATACTATTTGGATAGATAAGCAAAAATTTCCTGTCTATTCATTTCAAGATTCTACGGAATTTTATTTTATTTCAGGTCGCGTTTCTCCAAAAGAAGCCTTTCTTAAACAAATTTCTTTTACAAATAATATTACATTCTCTCAAACTTGGGAACGAAAAAACTTTTTAGCGAAAAAGACGTATTTTGTGGAGGTGAAAAACACCAATCCATTCGTTACAATTCAAGGCGTTCAAAACTATGAAATTAAAGAAAATACAAGGTTTTGGGAGCAAGGTAAATTTTGGTTCGCGGTAGGAACGGGTGTAGGTATTTTAATAAATAAATAATGGCAAACCAAACAACTACATCTACATCTTTTGGAATTTTTAGCGGTTCAGGTGGAGGCGGAGGCGGAGCGGGTACTGTAACAAGCGTAGCCATGACCGTTCCTGCGGCTCTATCGGTTTCAGGCTCACCAATTACATCAGCGGGAACTCTTGCCGTTACAGGTGCAGGAACTTCCGCACAATTCATTGACGGTACGGGCGCATTGCGATTCGTGGCTGACGCAGGCATACTAACGCAAGTCTCAACTTCGGTAAGCAATGCCCAAGTCTTGGATATGAAGTACGACAAAGCACCTATAACTTTGGTGGCTGCCGTAGCGGGGAAAATACACGTTCCTGTTAGTATTACATTAGTATCCACATGGGGAACACCTGACGAATCATCTTCGGACGATTTGCGTCTTGGGTGGGATGCCGCAACTTCGGGTACGAGTTCGTATTTTGTGAGTATTCGTGACTTTATGAATGGTATTAGTAGTGGAACATTCACAACGATTGGTTCGCCTTCTTCGAATACTTTTACCACTACCTTTCCTGATACGGCAGTCAATAAACCATTACAAGCGTGGTGTAATGACGACTTTTTAGGCGGGTGGTCTATGACTATTTACACCACGTACTATTCAATTACTATTTAATGGCAAATCAAACGACACAATCTTTTGGACTTTTTAGCGGTTCAGGTGGAGGCGGAGGCGGAGCGGGTACTGTAACAAGCGTAGCCATGACCGTTCCTGCGGCTCTATCGGTTTCAGGCTCACCAATTACATCAGCGGGAACTCTTGCCGTTACAGGTGCAGGAACGACTGCACAATACATTGACGGAACGGGCGCATTGCAAACAACAGGAAATGTAAATGGTCTTGTAAGCACTTTTAATGGAGGAACTAACACTCCCCAAACTATTAGTGGCTCTTCGGGTACGATAAATATATATGACCCGACAATTTTTCCAAGCACTACATTTACGATGACCCAAAATGGTAGGGCATCTTTTTCTGTCGGTAGGGCAGGAGTTAACGAAAGAGTCGGGATTAGTAATGCGGCAACATTTGACTTAATTTCAATTTCGGTAACTGTTACCACTACTTGTTCGGGGGGAGGTGTTTTTATTGCTGCGGTTGCGGGAGGGGGCGTAATGGCACAAAGTTTCACCGCAACTCCTGCAATTCCCATCACTTGCGACGGAACAACACAAAGTATAGTATTGACTTGCCCTGATTTTAGAATAGGGAATAATGTACAAGCCCCAACAAGCGCAAACACGGACTTTATTCAAACAACTTATGTTACTTCTGCATCAGGTGGAACGTTTGGATATACAGACATTACTATTACAAACACACAATTCAGCGACTAATGGCTATTATATGCACAGATGATGAAAAATTAGCGGTTAGTTCCGTAGTATATCAAAGAGATTTGATTTATAGGATGATTGAAACTATAAATGACCTTGAAGCGCGAATTATTGTTTTAGAAAATGAATAAAGATAAAAAAACATTTAATTTACCTACTGATTTTGCACAAATTGCATCAGAGATTATGGCATGGACATTTTTTCTTGTGATGTTGGGAGAATTAGCATGGTCTGAAGGGGATAAAAAGAGAATTTTGAAGTTTTATAATAAAGTTGGGTGATTTTCATAACCATACCTAATTATATTTGTAAAAACACAAAGAATGCTTGAAACATTGACACAATATGAAGTTATAGTTCTTATTGGGGGTCTTATTGCGGTGTATATAAAACTCAATGCAGATATTTTAAAACTCAAGGGAAGAGTAGGAAGTCTTGAAAAAACTAATACGGAAGTAAAAGATATGCTTACTACCTTGATGACTTCGGTTAATGAAATTAAGATTCTACTTGCCACACAAGGCATTAAGTAATGAGAGAGATAAAGAAGATAATTCTTCATTGCTCTGATACGTAATAAGGTGACGACTACACCACGAGGTGTTGATAAAAATTTGATAGCAAAGGATACTATTAGTATTTTCCAAGAAGAATATTTCCTTAAACTTGTAGAATCATTACATTAATTTTTTGTAGAAAATTCACCTGTATATGGACACAATGATTTTACTGATAAGAAAGAATGTCCAAGTTTCAAAGTAAGCAAGAAGTTCCCAAATTTGGTCGTTTAAGTGACCCCCTTTTCAAATCTCTCTCATGGATACGTGCGACAGAACGGCTAACTTATGACGAAATAAATATTTTAATTAGCCTTATATTGCACGATAGAAACAAAGCCGTTTCAAATGCTTTAGCACAAGAAAGGGCGCAAAAAGGAAAAAAATGAAATCAGGAAAAGGAATTGTTAATACGGCTATCGGTCTTGCTTTACTCGGTGTTACTATTTTTGTGGTAGGCTTTGCCTTCCAAAAAGGAAAGGACAAAGCAGGAAGCTAATACAAAATTAAGTTTTAAGAAAGATTAGGGGCTTTTTGCCCCTTTTCTTGTTATTTCTAATTATTTTTTGATTAAATTTTAAGGAATAAATGAGATAAAAAAAAATGAAACGCTTTATTTTTATGTTGTGTGCGATTTTTATTGCTTTAACAAATTACTCTCAATGTGATGTTGAGTTATCTTTATTTGATTGGGATAGCGGTGACATTCAAGTTATAGTTCACAATTCTAACGGATGCGGGAATGGAGAAGATACTCTGTATATATCTCATCTTGATTTTGGCGTTTCAAATGGCATAGACATATTGAATGACTATGAGTTTGCTAATTTTCCTTTTCACTCGTTTTTAGATTTTCAAGAAACCCATTTTGGTAATGGTAATGGAGTCTACGCATATAGCGGAGATACTTTGGATTTTAATATGTCCGATGCCCTTAATGCTAACTCAGGTGTTCCGAGCGTACTAAACAAATGGATGGGTTGGTACAATGATGGAACTTTTTGTTCTGATACTGAGGTTTTTATATGGCAGATAAATTATTCTAATGCTCCGCAAGATTTAAACTCTACTTGGTATAATCCGTGGGGAACTGCTCAAGACTATCCTGACGATAACCCTTGGGATAATATCCTACCTGTAAACGGAATATGTCCGTGCGATACTATCTTTTTAACTGATACAGACACTATATATTTTACAGACACAATAACTTTAATAGAGTATGTAGATATTGAGTGGATAATAACTGATACTTTATATATTACTGAAGTTGACACTTTAGTAGAATATGTCCAATTACCCCCCGACACTATATTTTTTATTGAAATTGACACATTAATAGAGTATGTCCAATTACCCCCCGATACTATTGTCTTAGTTCATACCGATACTATTATCGAATTTGAGTACGTCTACTTAACAGACACTATGTATTTAGAGACCGTCGTGTACGAATACATACATATTTATAATACCGACACAATAACAGAGTACAACACCGAAACAGTATATATAGATTGCGATACGGGGGAGTTGTGTGGTGGTGACTTTATTTGCGATGAAACTTCAATATTCGCCCCAAATGCAGTAACCCCTAATGGAGATGGGTGGAATGATACTTGGCAAGTTCTTACTGACGGAGAATGTTGGTCGCAATGGGAGGTTCGTATCTATAATAGATGGGGAGGCTTAGTTTGGATTAGTGCGTCTTCTTTAGACGAGTGGGAAGCATTTGTAGCAACAGGGGTGTACGTATATACCATAACTGCACATAGTTCCCAAAATGGGAGCGTATTTGAATTTAATGGGACTGTTACGGTATTGTATTAGCGTTTAGTGATTGATACTATCAATTGATACTACTAATCTTTGCGAAGAGGATAATTCAAGACTCGCTCCCACGTTTCATTTAGGTTCTCGTCAATTATATCTATTTCTTTTTTATTCAGCTTTAATTCCTTTTTTTCATATATAGGAAGAGTGGGATTGCCTTTATAATTCAGAAGGTTCTCAAAAGGATATATTTTTTTAGAAATTTCAAACTCATTAGAAATGGTATTCAAAACTTGATTAAAATCTGCTTGAAAATCTTCAAGCCTCACGATAATCATGTTTGAACACATTGACGGAAACTCATGAAACAAAAAATTCATTTTAGTATGTCTCATCTCAAAAATGTCTTTGAATCTTCCTTTTGTTATATAGCTTCGGTCTGCTAAAATTTCAGAGCCAACATCCCCTCCTATACTTGGGATATTTTGGTCTTTTACACTATACATTTCACTTTTAATAAAAGTGCTAAAGTTTACTTTATCTAAATGTTCGGGGAGATGCCATTTCTTTTCAAAAAAACTTTGCATCCACGAGTATGGCTCTCTTACAACACAAACAAGTAGGAGGTTTTTTGGATATTTTGTTTTACGTTTCCCCCAAAAATGTTTGTGACCATATTCGTCCGTATGCGGGATGTCCAAATTGTGTTCTATAAGTCTTTGAGCGTAATACGTTCCGCTACAACGCTCTCCAATAATTTTGAATTGCTCTATTTTTTTGGTCTTCCTTTTAGAATAAGGCGTTTTTGGATAAGAATATTTCTTCATCAGTCAAACAAGTCTTTAACTTCTGTCACTTCAGCTTCTTCGACTTCATTTTCTTCAGACTCATCTAATGCTTGACGGAAAGCATTTACTTTACGAAAATTAGATGAGCTTTTCTTGACTTCAATAACCTCGTTCCCGTCAAGAGAAAGCATACCGCCTCCTTCAGCATGATTGTCGTAATGAAGCCCTGAACCAAGCTGAAACTCTTTTGGCACAAGTTTAAGTAGTTGTTTCAGGCAAGTCTTCTTCAGCATCCAACCTTGAGGGTCTTTTTCTTTATTAAACCAAATACCTTTATTTCCCGCTTTACTCATTCGCTGAATGTCTTTCAATTCTAATTCAGACATTACCTTGAACATAGGTTCACTATTGCTGAATGTTGCGATACAATAGACATAAGTTACTGCCCCTCGCACCCCCGTAGCAGGTTTGTGAGTCAAAAAAGGTTTTAATCCCAATCCCCAATCAAATTCATCCATCTCATAAACAACTTCTGCGCTTATGCTTTTTATTTCAGGATTACGATACGCAATTTTGATGAGACCTTGGTAGCCCAATTGAAACTGACAAGCATTTCCGTAAGGAATTAGCCACGCTTCCCCAACTTCGGGAGAAGGCGATAGACCATACTCCGCACAAAGCAATAAGGAAGCAAATAAACTTGCGGGGTTTTTTTCGACTACGCTCAAAAGTTTGCTATCTCTTTTCACGGCGTTCAAAGCCATAGCAAGAAACCTATCGACATTGATATTCGGGTTATTTTGAAGTAAAGACTCTACTCGGTCTTTGTAAGCGTACAACTGAGTTTTAAAAATAGCAGTTGAATTTTTTGCCTTAGTTGGCGTTGTTTTTGATATAGGCATTGTAATCGTAGTATTGGTCTAATTTGAATGTTGCGCTAATAGCCTCGTCACTTACTTCTTCCCAAGCAAGCCGACCCATTATTTTGTTATTATTTGAATCTATTTTTTCAATCGTATTTATTAAATCTCGTTTTAATCCTTTGATTTCCCTTTCCTGAAGCTGACGAGAGGTCGGGTCTATAAGAACATTGCATATATGAAATAGATAATCAAACATATCTTTACTATTCTTTGCAATTTCTTTTATATCCTCACGATTCTTTTTTATTGTCTTTTTCGATTGCATCATGAATATTTTTAGTTAGAGATTTCGCAATTTGTGCTAACGCATACCACGCTATAACCTTTCGGTATTGTTTTGAAAAATACTTATAAATGTTTTGAGCAAGTATTAATCCGCCGAAAGTCATAGATAAAAAAATCGTCTTGCAAATAGCAATAGCCTTGTGCAGTCTCCTATGTTTTAATTTTTGTTCTATATGTCTCAATTTAAAAACGAGATTTTCGGACAAGTACAAAACACAGTAAATAACCGATAAGAACAAGTAAAAGCCTAATAAGTTTAAGAAAATATTGGTAATCATAGCGTAGTGGTTTCAGAGTGTGCGTTTTGTAAATAGCTAAATTCTGCGAGATATGCTCCTAAATTCGCCCTTATCACGGGGTCAAATTCATTTTTAATCAAATCCTCAATCATATTTTTAGCATCAAAAAAAGATGCCGTGTTTAAAGAATAACGATTCGCAATTTTCTCAATATTTACATGAGTTACATTTTGCCCTTTTTTCCAAGCACTTAAAGTTTGACGGCTTATCCCTGTATCAGATTGGACATCGTTCATGGTCTTATCGTTAAAAAACATATAAATGAAAAGACCTTGTACACGGCTCTCTTTACTTTTTTTAATTAATCTTTGAAATTCAAATTTTTTTGTCATCATAATTGGCTTGTGTAATAAACTGTTTCAACTTCTGCAAACTCTGCCTTTTCTTTACAAGAATGAGCAATAGGGCAACTACGGCATCGAAGCATCGAAGGTCGGGCTTTAAATCCGTTTTTAAGGGTTTTTTCTAAATATACTTTTGCGTCACGCAATACTCTTTCGTGCAAGGCGTAATCATCCTCATCAATTTCTACTTTAATAATTCGGTTGTCCTTTTCATTCGTGGTGCTAAATATCCAAAAGTAAAAAGGAACGTCATCTGTCTGAAAAAGATTTCTTGCAATATATTTATAGTGGATAGCTTGTGTTAAAACCTTCATTTTAGGCTTATAGTCATTAGCTATGTCTTCCCAACCCATCGGATTCCATTTATCTCGTATAAGACCCGAAGCCTTCAAGTCAATAATGGCTATCTGCCCATCAACTTCAGCAATAATGTCAGTTGTACCTCGCGCATCCCCATATTCTATCTCCTCCCCGATGCTCTTTATCTTTACATCATAATGCTTTAAAAGGGCTTTATAATTTGCCATTTGATACTCCATTCTTTCGTAGGCTTTGGCAAGATTTCCATTTTTAAGCCTCTTAGCTTCGGGTATGCGCTCACTATCATAAGGAGGCAAACCACCTGTGCATATATATTCAAACCATTGTCCGAGAAGCTGAACATCGGACGGCGGAAAAACTATCCCATCGACATATTGTGCTTTGATTTTTAATCCGCACTCTTCTCCCTCTATGTAGTCTTGCATTCTTTTTAGAATGCTTTGACTGATTTTCCTATCTTTCATCTTCAAAAGGTTTTAATACGTAAGCATTTATTGTAGGACTAAAGTATTTTTTTAAAATTGCTTTCAATTGCAAAGTGGTAAATCCCATATTAGTCAAAAAATGTTTTAGCGAAGAGTGAGATATTGTCGAGTTACCTACTTTGCTCTCAAGCATCTTATAAAATTCTTTTTTCATTCTATTATCCTAAATTCTTCGTCTTTATTATTACTGACGATGATTTTATTTTTTGTTTCTATCCAAACCTTTGCCCCACAACTTAATGGCTTATCAGGTCGGTAAATAACTTCTGCTACAATATTTCCATCATCATCAAGAATTTCTACTTTGTTCCCGTAAATATTTTCTTTACTTGTCTTGCAGGAAATAACAGGTTCATAAGGTTTGGACTTATTAGCCCTAATCTTATGCTGATTGATATGTATGCGTTTAATTATACCCATATTTATTGGATTAACGTACCCCCGACAGGACTTGAACCTGCAACCTACGCATTAGAAGTGCGTTGCTCTATCCATTAAGCTACGGGGGCGTTATCTTATCTTACTGCAATAATTTTATTAGAGTATGATGATTTTTTTCCGCTTTTCTCTCTCCAATGCCGTCTTTGTTCCGCATTTTTATTTTCGTGTAAAAATTCTTGGCAATATTGGCTATGAGTAATTTCTTCTGAAGAAAAACGTCCATTAACTTTTTGACGAATCCAACTCAAGACTTGCGTTTTTGAAAAACGCTTGGTTTTTCGGTTTTTATTCGTAGAACCCCGTGGGTCTCCTGCTTTCCCTCTTGACCACTTTTGTCGAGTTTGAGTAAGGAGAATTTTAGATGGATTTTTATCCTTTTTAGGAATGGTGATTTCTATTTTAACACTTTTTTCAGAGTTAAATTGTTGTTCCAACCAATGTTTGTAAATACGTTTCATTATGTAGTCCTGAACTTCTTCAAGCCCGTTTGCTTTAAACTTTTCCTCTCCACAACAAAAGTGGAACTGATTTTTTTTGTAAGTAATCGAAGGGGATTCTTGAAGAATCTCATGTGCCAATTTCATGGCGCGAGGCAGATTTTGCATCATTAGGGGGTTAGGGTTAAACAAATTTCTGTCGCAAGATATGTAAATTATGCTTTACTTCCAAATCTACCCACATATTTCGTAAATTGCATTCATGTTTGACAACCCATACTTTCAATATGCAGGGATAAATAACCCGAAGGGTGAAATGCCCTATATAGTTAATTTAGCAAATCTAAACACCACGGAAGCGGAGGTGAATTTATTTAACGCACAAGAAAATCAAACGGCTATAAATAGAGGTTTACCCGAAGGTGTAGTAGCAAATGCGGAAGCGATTTTCGAGATGC
>Ga0209710_1002848_pt1 | contig 11895 bp, 11 predicted proteins | sample ArcticOcean_MG_C_5_FD_187436 | JGI IMG/M metagenome (GOLD analysis project Ga0209710, IMG submission 187436) | Marine microbial communities from western Arctic Ocean - ArcticOcean_MG_CB4_138 (SPAdes) (version 2) | ecosystem: Environmental > Aquatic > Marine > Oceanic | place: Arctic Ocean...
GTATCATATAATCATCAAAGTCTTTGAATTGACGCGACCCTTTAATGTAAATATCACCTGACCTTAAGGCTCCTTTCAATTGAGTCAACGCGCATATTTCATAGTAATGCCTGTCAATAAATCCGTTGGTAAATACCAAAGGCTTCCAGCGTTTGGGAATGAACTTTATCGGGGCATTACTCGGCACACTACGGGTCTTTTCCTTATTCATCTGGTGTATTGTTTTTATTGCTTGCAGCAAATCGGAGGCTGAGGGAGCCGCTTTAAAATTGAGAATATTTAGCATGGCCGGCGCATAGCGTCGCAATGTTCGGTAGCCATCGGTTATAAAATGCAAAGCATCATAGTTGTTGCTAGTAGCAAGTTGCCTGGCTTCGCCAACGCTGTTTTCAAATTGACTCCAGGGCATCACGTTTTCTATCGCTTCAAATGGGTTTAACCCTTCCAGTTTCGCCGTAATTAAGGCTTGTCCTATTTTCTGGAACTGGTTGAGCTTGTGATGAATATTTTTTGATGACTGCTGTAGCCGATCGGCTTGCGTTCGTTTTGCTTTACTGAAAATCTGACCAATAAAGCGATCGTGTAAATCTACGACTTGATCAATTAAGGTTGCACGAGCCTCAACTGCGATTGCAGCTAACGTGGCATAGCGTCTGATCGATTCGAACTTTAACAAATCCTTAGTCGTCATCTGCCGTCCCTCACGGGCCATTTTTAATAATCGATTTTGATGTACAAGCTGACTTAAATTATCAGGCAAATCGAGGTCTTCAACGACGGTAAGTCGCTCTATTTGCAATAAGATATGTTTGGCATTTGCCTTCAATGGAGGCTGTCGCAGCCATACTAGCGTTGAGGTATGGGCTTCAGCATGATGATCTAACAAACTATTTAGTGCTGATTTTTGATTGTCATTTAATGCGTTTGTAAGTATCGAATAAACACGCTTTCGCCCAGCGGTTAATGATTTAATGCAGGTGCGCTCAATGACCGAAACAGAAGGAACCAAAACTCTTTGTTGGCGAAGCCGCATAACCATAGCTGTTGCCAACTCTATGCCTTTGTCAGTTCGAGTTGCGAGTTCTATTAAATATTCAGTCACTCTTTCTCGATGAATTGCTGTGAATGGAGCCAAATCGAAAAATTCATACAACTCCTTCAGGTGTTCCCATCGAGTCGTTGGTCGTTCACTGTAATCGTGCCATTGACTCACATCGATATTGAAATTCTTGGCCACCATCGAAACTAGACTCGCGTTAGGTATCATGCCCACGTCGATTGCAGCACCGGTGTAATCTAGGTAACAGAGCTGAAGGGCAAACCCAAGTTTATTTGCATCACCTCTTCGTTTGCTAATCAGCTTTTTCTCTTCAGACGTGAACGACGTTAAGCGAATCAATGTCAATTCATCACTAGGGATACTGATTAACTCATCGCGCTCCAGTTTAGTTAACAAAGGTTGCTGGCGTGGCATGCTTATCCTTAATTGTAAAAACGTTCGTTTGTGCAACAAATACCAACGCAAGGAAGTACAAGGGTTTGCGTGTTGCATAAATATATTGCACAATTAAAACAAATAGCAATACGTTATCGCAACAATGAAATTTGGATATGCACGAGTATCAACTCAAGATCAAGATACACAGACCCAAGTCTCGTCGCTCAAGAGTGCTGGGTGCGAATCAGTCTTCAAAGAAACCGCCTCCGGCGGACGGTGGGACAGGCCTGAACTTCACCGTTTGTTGGGACAGTTGCGCGTTGGTGATGTGGTCGTCGTGTGGAAGCTAGACCGGTTATCACGATCGTTAAAAGACTTATTAATGATCTTCGAGAGAATAGACTCGTCCGGAGCGGCATTCGTGAGTGTCACCGAATCAATCGACACGTCAACGGCTGCTGGCCGCATGATGATGCAGATGGTTGGTTCGTTTGCCGAGTTTGAGCGTGCTATGCTTCGAGAACGGACTAAAAGTGGCCTAGACGCCGCTAGAAAAGAAGGCCGAATCGGAGGTCGCCGCCCGAAGTTAACTAAACGGCAACAAGAAGAGACAGTGTCGCTTGTTACGGCAGGTAAGAAAACCAGTGCTGAAGCCGCGAGACTTTTTCAGGTACATCCCTCAACGATCTCACGGCTTTTATCAACTAGATGAATACATCAGTCTCATGCGTTAATAGCGGCATCATAGTTCAGCTGATATTTTTGATACAAAGATTATGGCTCCTCGACGTTTCGAGTGGGTTAGCTCATAATCTTAGGTTCAGTTTAGATCACCCAATGAGGCAATAAAGTGCACCAAAACGACGTATTAATGCTTGGCCTAGGGCTTACCGCGCCGTGAAAATTGCTTGATCAACACCTCGATATGGCAACGTCACCTCTCATACAGTCTCTTCTTGCTGTTCATGTAACCGCTTGATCGATATTATTTCTTTTATGGGATTGAGCAATTGTAATTTGCTTTATTCGGGAGGATGAGGTTCGGGGGTTGTAGAGCACTTGGATTATTTTTTTGCCTTTGCTATTTAAATAGGATTCCACGTCTAGATTATGAGGTTTATTCCCCCAATCTTCTCCTACAACGAAAATATCCGCATTCACTTCCTGGCAACCCGAAACGTATTCAAGTTCATGGTAAGGGCGTACGATATCGACGCAGCGCAAAGCTTTTAGCATTTCCACACGTTGGTCAAGAGGAATAACAGGCACATCTGGTTTGTAGGAATTTACCACGCGGTCAGACGCAATGCCAACTGCCACTACGTCACCCAAAGTTGCACAGTATTCTAACAAAGCTAGGTGTCCTACATGCAATAAATCAAAAGTGCCTACTGTGTATACAATCATCGTGTTATTTTATTCCTAGTTTAAAATGTTTTTATTGCCGTTTTTTTAGCTTGTGGCTTCATTAAAACAGTTTCCAGCCATACCAACCCGTCGTGCCAAGGGTATAAATCACAAGGATATAGACATTGATCGGATTCCCTGAAAACTTTGGAGTCTTGATCTGAGACACATTCAGAATCGCAAGTCCCACACAACTGGTATAGAGAATTAATGAAAACGGCTCTTGACTTAAAGTGCTTTCAAATAAAAATATGAAAACCAGAATAATGTTGTTGTTATCGAGAGCCAGCCCGGTGTATTTGGATCCACCCGCTAGACCGAATGTGCTGAAATAACTTAAGCGGATCGCGCCTGCAGAGAGCATTACGAATGCCCCTATTAGAAATATAGGGTCAAATTTTCCATAGCTCAGCAAAAGAATGGCCGGTGCTACACCATAGCTTACAATGTCTATTAATACGTCAAGCTGGCCACCAAAAGCGCTATCATTGCCTGTACGGCCTTTCATTCTCCGTGCAATCAGTCCATCCGCCCAGTCAAAAGCAACTGCCCAAATCATGCCTATCATGGCAGCGTAATAGAACCCAAGAATGCTAAAGTAGATAGCTGAGACAGTGCAGGCTAAGCCCGCAAGTGAACATAGGTTGGGTAGGTCCCTTACATAGGAAAGGATGGTCGGTTGTGGTTCCCGAAATTCAGTGTTACCTGTAGTCATAGTGATCCAGAAAGTGAAACTCAATTATCTTGAGCGATATCGAGTAGATAGAAAATATTGTTGGTATAGCGCTTGCGCAAGCAGCTAAAAAAGAGCAGCGTAAAGGTAAACCAGTTACGGGTTCAGAAAAAAATTATTACGGTGCGAGAACTGCGAAGCCAGGATTTAGGTGACGACGATAAAAATCGTGCGACTGATGCTGCGTTGTGTGAATGAGCGCAGAAGGAATAACACAATAGGCAATCGTACCACAGGCTGGATTATTATTCGCGGCTTTAAATTTTAGTGCCAGGCCGTTTTTAAATTATAAAGCCCAGTGTGGTTTTTAGTTATCTAACTGGAGTAACAATGGCAAACCCCCAACGCTTACGACGAACTGGCCTTACTAGTAAATCCTTTGATTGAAGCTCAGAAGCAGAGCTTACGTTGCCACCAATTTTAAAGTAGTTGCTAGATTCTGCAAATGCCTGTGGTGAGGTTAGCCCTAGAGCCAGTGTGGAAAGGATAAATATGTTTTTTATTTTCATGGGTGATGTCCTTATGGTTTAATCTCTGAGGGTTAATTTCCCGCCGATTGCGGCGGGGTGTTTTCCAAAGGCGGCCGATCCCGCAGGGAAAAAATCGCGTAATACCCCGTAGCTTGCTGCGGGGATAGCGATTTTTAGGCTCGCCGTTTTATTTTCTGCGATTGGAACTACAGGGTGAGTCTCAACGTAAAAAATCACTGGAGGTAGTGGAAGAAATCAAGTAAAAAGGAAGTTAGACGAGTGAAGGCTTAGTTTGTCCGGATAACGCTGGAATCGCTGTCTGGACAGACCGAAATGCGCATTTAGATAAAAATAACAAGGTATTAAGTGGAAAATTTATAAGGAGGTCTTGTGTCAGGTGAAATAGTAGAAACAGCAAAAGCGACTCAAGAAGCTGCTAAAGCTGCTGTGAAAGGTTTGGAAGTCAGCGAAAAAGTAGGTGGTTTTCTTTCAAAAGTGCTAGGTGAGCCAATAGAGACTGCGATTGGAATTCTTGGTGACAAGCTAAAGTTTATGCGTTGGGAAAGAAAAGTCCGCCTAGTAGACAAAGTGCAGCAGATAAACAAAAAACGGGGAATTGAAGGTAAAGAAATCCCTGTATCTCCAAAGCTAGCAATTCCTATGCTTGAGAATGCGTCTTTAGAAGAAAACGATATATTACAGGATTTATGGGCTAAATTAATGTCTTCTGCTCAAGGAGAGTTTACATCAGCATCTGTTCGCTCTGCATTTATCGATATCATCAAGCAACTTGAAGTTATTGATGTTCAGATACTAAATTCTCTTTTTAGTGGTTATGTTCAAGCCGTCGGTGAAGCTAATATCAATAATGGAACACCTAGACGTATATCTTTCAATAAAGCTAATATACTTAGCGCGTTAAGTATCACAGAGCAAGTATATGAAGATGCTGTAGATAATTTGATGCGTGTTCGTTGTTTGTGTTCTGAGGTGAAAGTTATGGGAGGTATGAGTATTGGAGGAGAAAGCGCAGCTATCGATAAAGGTTATGATAGTTTGTGCTTAACGTCTTTAGGTGTGAGATTTGTTATTGCATGCGTTAAAGAATAAGTATAACGCTTTCGACGGCGAAGAGACCCCCCTGTGTCAGGATAGTTGTCACCCCCTCATTAAATCGTTAAATGTAGTACAGGGGGCTGGCGAGGAAGACGTGAAACGTTATTCACCAGAACGAAAAGAAGCCGTGTTAAAGAAGTTGGCACCGCCTCATAATTTATCAGTACCAGAATTATCGGAACAAGAAGGCATATCTGTTGGAGCCTTGTATAATTGGCGTAGTCAAGCCAGATTACGAGGAATTCCAGTGCCAGGCCCAAGCAAAACATCAGAAAATTGGTCCACCCAGGCGAAGTTTGCCGTGGTGGTTGAAACAGCGACGCTGAGTCAGGCAGAACTAAGCCAATACTGCCGTGAAAAGGGTTTATATCCAGAGCAAGTAGCAACGTGGAAGCAGCACTGCTTGGAAGGCTTTGACAGTAGTCCAGAGCGACAGAAGAAAGCGCTCAAACAGTCGAAAGTCGACAAGAAACGTGTTCGTCAGCTTGAAAAAGAGCTACTCCGTAAAGACAAGGCCTTGGCCGAAGCTGCTGCCATACTGGTGCTTAGAAAAAAGCTCAGTGCCTTTTACGGGGAGGAGTCAGAGGAAGACTGACACCGGTTTGTGAAAGGCAGCAATTATTAACTTTGATCGACGAAGCAGTTAAGTCTGGCAGTCGGCTAGCGCCGGCGTGTAACGAGGCCGAGCTCAGCTTACGCTCGTATCGCCGCTGGACGTTGGCGGGTATCGTCCAACAAGATAAGCGGCCCGATGCTCAGCGACTAGAGCCTAAAAACAAGCTCACTGCAGGTGAAGTTGATGACATCGTGGCTGTTTGTAATGAAAAACGATTCGCCAGTTTGCCACCATCGCAAATTGTGCCAAAGCTTGCAGACTTGGGCCGTTACATCGCCAGCGAGTCGAGCTTTTATCGCATACTCAAGGCAAAGGATCAGTTGCATCATCGAGGCCGTACACGCTTCGTAGAGAAGCGCTCAGCGCCGACAAGCTACACGGCTACCGAACCTAATCAAGTTTGGAGTTGGGATATTACGTATTGTTCGTCCAAAGTGCGGGGGCTGTATTTCTACCTGTACATGATTGAAGATATTTATAGCCGCAAAATCGTCGGCTGGGAAGTACATGACCGGGAGTGCGGCGAACTTGCAGCACAATTGTTGCAACGCAGCGTAATGCGAGAGCAGTGTTTTAAGAAGCCATTGGTATTGCACTCAGACAATGGCGCGCCGATGAAGTCGGTAACGCTAAAAGCCAAAATGGAAGAGCTTGGCATGACAGGTTCTCACAGCAGGCCACGAGTCAGTAACGACAACCCGTACTCAGAGTCGTTGTTTAGAACAATGAAGTACTGCCCTCGTTGGCCATCCGAGGGTTTTGAAGACCTTGGCGCTACAAGGTTTTGGGTGAATGAGTTCGTTGCGTTGTATAACAATGAACACTGCCATAGCAAAATTAAATTCGTGACGCCTGCGCAGCGCCACAGCGGTGAAGATAAGTCGATTCTAAAAAGTAGAGTAGCGACTTACCAAGCTGCTAAAGCGAAAAACCCAAACCGCTGGTCTGGGCAGACGAGGAACTGGGATCATATTGAGGCTGTGGAGCTGAACCCACAAAAGCCAACAGTAGAGGCCGTGAAAAGCGCAGCATAAATATTGAGAAAAGAGTGCCAACTACCTTGAAAAACGCCGGAATTGAGACAGTTAGTCTCGTTATATTCCGGCCTACTAATGATCGGTCTCGCTTTTTGGGTGGATATAAGATCTCATCATAAAGCTGACTATGCCTTCTGGATTTATACCTTTGGAGTTATTGCTTTTTGGGGTGGCCTGTCTTCGCAAAACTCTCACAATGAGATATCAAAATTCATCTATTTCTGTACAAATCTTCTAATGATAGGTGTGGGTGTGCTGTTAATCCGCAGAGTTTTCGTTGTTTTCGGCGCACTTGGGGTTCGTCCCAACAAAGGTACAGGAAGTCCCACAGGGATTGGGGCATTGATTTGATTTACCACGCTTTTTGCTGGTTTTTCACCCCCCGTTTTGACTAGCGCTTTACGCGGCCCTTTTCGGGGGTAGAATTCCGAGCGTGTCTCTGAGCTTTTCTTCCGAAAAATTGTATTCACCGAGCATGTTGATGTGGGCCCATGACATGGGCGAGTGTGCTTCGATCAGGCGGAGCAGGTTTTCTCTTGCCTCGACGCTTGGTGCCTTTTCGACCTTCCTAGCGAGATAGAGATAGTTCCAGCAGATGATGCTGTTTTTGATGAGGCGATTGCAGGCCTCTGCGATTTCTTGTTCTTCCTTTTCAGTCTGGGTGTATTCGCGTGGATTACCGACAGCCACGGCGCGGGTGAAGCGGTTGGCGAGTTCGACTTTGTTGAGTTGCTTTTCGATAGCTTGGCGCAGCACAAGGTCATCAATGTAGCGCAGGATGAACAAGGATTTGATGATCTGCCCAAAGGCTTTCATGGTTTGATACAGGGCATGCTGCCTCGAATAGGAATTCAGCCGCCGGAAAATGTCTGATGCGGTATTTTCCTTGAGCTTGATGGTAGTCACCAAACGTAAGAAGTCATCCCAGTTCTCCAAAATCACGGCTTCATTGACCGTTTTATCTGGACGGATAGCCCAGGGTTCAGCGTTTTGGTTTCTGGGCTTGAACGCATAGAGCGTTTGTTTGCCGATCCCTTTGATGCGGGGCGCAAACGAAAAACCCAGCATGTGGGTCAAGCCAAAAATGGCTTCAGTATATCCATGGGTATCGGTGGAATGGATATCGCTTTTAACCACATCGTTATGCATCAGGCCGTCGATCACATAGGCGCTTTCACGGTCGGCGGCGCTGATCATCAAGGAATGCCAGAGGAAATTACGTTCATCTACGAAGGTATAGGCACTGACGCCCTGTCCTTGGCCGAAGTATTTGAATGACCGGCTGGCGTGCAAGCTGTCGCCACGCACTTCAAATTTCTGACCGTCGCTGGCGGTATGGAGCTGATCTTGTGTTTGACGATAAAGGTTAGGCAGTTTCATTGCATCCATGGCTTTGACCACAGCGTCATTGGCCGCGCGAATGTTTTCTAGAGAAAAGCGCCAGTTCACGGTGTGATCCAGCTCGCTTTCGGTGACGCTTGAAGAAATACGTGCCATTTTCCGTATACCAATTCCGCAGCCCAAGCCCATGATCCCAGCGAGCAGTGCGGGGTGCGATGTAGCCTGTCGTGCATGGGTTTGTTGCCAATGTTCAAACGACAGCAGCATACCGCAGTGAATATTTACGGTTTCCAAGACCTGCGCGAGAGGAACATCGTGCCGCTGGGGGAAGAGATCGCCCAAGGGATCTTCCTCACGGGCATCCATGGCTGGGGTGGCGATGTGAAACGTCCCATCCTTGCGCTGTTTCAAGTACAGATTGGCGGCTGCGTTACAGTTGGTCGTCTCATACTGTCCAGATAAAGCACGTTTCATAAGTGCCAACACAGCTTCAGGATCAGAGAATTCCGTCAGGCCTGCCCGTTCCAAAAGGTGGGCCTTGTCCCGTTGCCATCTTTCTTTGTCGATCAAGTAGGCGTCCATGGGACGATATTTGTAGGACTGTTCCACGTTCAAATCGCCAGATTTAATGGCCGTGGTAATAGCCTGGAACAGAAACACCTTGTACAGGGATATCCGGAACGTGCCGTCATCACGGATAAGCGCGCGCCGCTGTTCCGCATCAAGAAAATCCATTGGTGCCTGGGCAGCGGACATTTCCTTGTCATATCTGAAGTGATCAACCGCTTTTTGCAGGGCTTTGGCCCGCGTGGTGGGTATGAAATTCAAGGCACGCAACACAGGGTTGAGGCGGTTTTGTAGCTTCAGCGACCGTGCTTCCAGAATATCGAACCAACTGTCGTTGCTAGCAGTCTCGGCCAGATCGTCTTTTAGGCGGTCGAAATCTTCAGTTTTGCTGTGCTTCAAGAACTTTTCAATTGATGAAAGCTTTTCAGCATCTGACAGGTTGGCCGCAGCCATGACGCTTTGGATGCTGCGCAGAACGCCAAAAACAGAAACATCGAGACCATCAACAACAGAAATAATCTGACGGTGCTGATCTTTTCGATCCTGTGCCAAGGTTTCCTGATATTCCCGTGCAGCCGTGGATTTGAACGAAGCCGTGATGCTAAGCCAGAGATCGATCATGTTGTCCTGACAGCGGTAAAACTGGTGCGCGACAAAAGCGGCGGCGTGGATATAGCGGTCATTTCGATCCCGCCGCTGCATTTGGAAAATCTCTGACCGTAAAACGCTGCCCGCGAAATACCGAATGCCCGCCGTACCCATGTCCAGTTTTGAGAGAACACTGCCCAGTTGGTCATGTAAATCGGACAAGATTTTAAAGTCTGCCGCAGCCTCTTTTATCTTCGTGGGTCTTGTGGACTGAGACAGTTTTTTCAGCAGGGTTAGGCGGTATCGGCTTTGATTATCGGGGGCGGTGAAAAGGTCGTCTAGAAGACCTCTGGCATCATTTGATAAATGCCTATCCATCAACGCAACCAATTCTGTTTTGCGATCTTGCAGACCAATTCGTATCATTTCCAAAAGTGTACCTGATTGCGGTATTTGCACCCGCCTCTGGATTAAAAAATCTACGCAACGTTCAAAGATCAATTTGGACTTCAGATGTACGCGTGCCATAGTGCCTATCTCAACCGCTAGCATCTCTTTGGCTTTGTCGTCGAAGGCAGTGAAGCCATGGAAATCCAAAATAATTTGCTGATGACGTGCTCGCGTTTGCTTGGCGTAGGCATCAGCTGAAAAACCAACACTCTGCAATGCTAAAGCACGGGAGACAGCGTCGACATCCCGTTCATGAAAATCGTGTGGCTGGAAGAACCGCTTTGTGGCTTTGAAATAGCCACACATCAAAAAGAAACCAATCTGACCGCTGGGAGTTCGTAAGCTGTCCGCGATATCAAGAAGCCCCTTGGGCAAGTCAAAGAACCTCTTGCGGTCGCAGTGATTAAACAATGGCGGCCTGTCGAATAGCTCTTGTTCATTGGCCGTGAGGATACGCATTCGGGGCATGAGGTGATCCTGTAAAAGCTGTCCAAAAAGGGACGATTGCGGACAGGGCGTGTAAACCCGTCCGTAAATTAGCTGGTAATATTATAGGACATGGCTATAATTACGTACACCTATTTCGTAACGAATTGACCCATGTCCAGAACTTTTGCCTACGCTCGCGTTTCCACATTTGATCAGACACCCGAAAATCAAATCCGGGAAATCAAAGCTGCTGGTTTTGCTGTCGAACAACATCGCATCATCACTGAAACCATCTCGGGGTCTATGGCCATCGCGCAGCGCGAGGGATTTTCCAAGCTGCTCGATAGGATGGAAAAAGGCGACGTGCTGATCGTCACCAAGCTTGATCGTCTGGGCCGCGACGCCATCGATGTCAGCACCACCGTCACAAAACTTGAAGAAATAGGCATCCGCGTCCACTGCCTCGCCCTCGGCGGCGTCGATCTCACCAGTTCTGCTGGAAAGATGACCATGAATGTCATCAACGCCGTCGCTCAGTTCGAGCGCGACCTCCTCATCGAGCGCACCCAATCCGGCCTTGCACGCGCCAAAGCTGAAGGCAAGATTTTGGGGCGCCCATCAGCCCTATCAGGGGGTCAGCAGATCGAAGTGAAAGAGAAAATCAAAAACGGTGAAGCAATCTCAGCCATCGCACGCCATTTTGAGACCAGTAGGCAAACCATCATGCGTGTCAGAGATCAGGCGTAATCCTGTGGGACTTCGCGTTCCTTTGTTGGGATAGACCCAATCTCCGAGGCGGTGCGCAAATGCGCACTCTTCCAAACGTAAGCTACACTTAATGTACGACAAGGCAAGGATAGCCCTATGAACACACATTGCAAGCCCTCTATTTCTGATATACGCACCATGATCTTGTGTGCGTACCCATTGTCTACTGAAGAGTACGCCCACCTTTACTATGATGGTGACGGTGTTAACAAAAGCTTAGAAGAAGCCTACGTTTGGTACACTGTTGCACAGTTAAGCGGCAACCATAGAGTGGATTGCCTTGTTAATTACCTTAACTCACGGCTAACGAAACCTACGTGCAATAAGCTCTCATCTAGGGCAAAGCACATCTACGCGAAAGCGCTTTCGCTAATTACCAAAGGTGATTTTCACACCACCTGACAAACTATTTATCGCAATAAAAGCGATGATTAAAAAACCTCAGTGCTCCCCTTCTCTGAAGGATTTTCTTAACAATAAAAGGAATAGATATGCTGGTACTAACTCGCCAAGTAGGACAATCATTAATTATTAATGACAACATCACCGTTACAATAATTTCGATTAGTGGAAACAATGTAAAAGTAGGCATAGAAGCCCCGAAAGAAATTATTATCCTCCGCGACGACATAATCAACAAACAAAGGGCGAAAAAAAGCCTTCAAAAATCAGGCTTAGAACCATTGTCTACTCACATGCCAACACCTCAAATTTAAAAATTTGCCGAAGATTTTCTACTTGATTGGGTTCAAAAAATCTCCCATTAGTTGATAATTGACCTGTGCTTGAATCTTTAGAAAATAGTGGCCAACGCTCATAGTCAAATAATTCAACGTAATGGTCATGGTCTATTTTTGTGTTAAACACAAAATAGACACCACCATATTTTCCCTGCGTAATCTGTTTAGCCTGGTTAACATAACTGGTAAAAATTC
>Ga0209710_1002858_pt1 | contig 11870 bp, 10 predicted proteins | sample ArcticOcean_MG_C_5_FD_187436 | JGI IMG/M metagenome (GOLD analysis project Ga0209710, IMG submission 187436) | Marine microbial communities from western Arctic Ocean - ArcticOcean_MG_CB4_138 (SPAdes) (version 2) | ecosystem: Environmental > Aquatic > Marine > Oceanic | place: Arctic Ocean...
GTATCAAATTTTTCTTTTAATAATATGGCTAAATCATCATCTTTTTCTACAACATAGAGTTTCTTTGGTTTTTGTTTTAAAATATACGTGGTTAGATTTCCACTGCCTGGTCCAATTTCCAAAACATTCTTGTTCGTAATATCGGTTATGGATACAATTTTTTCAAGCACCTCTCTATCTATTAAGAAGTTTTGTCCAAGACTTTTTTTTGCTTTTATATACATTTATTTATCCAAAAATTTTAAGGCTTGAATTAAGCTTTTTGGATCAGATAAATTTTTACCCAACATAGAATAATTTGGACCATGATCTGGTGAAATACGAGTAAAAGGTAGGCCCAAAGTAATATTAATTGCATTAAAATTAAATAAAGCTTTCATAGGAGAAAGTACTTGATCGTGATACATGCCAATAACTACATCATAATCTTTTAATAATGATTTGGTAAAAATTGTATCAGCAGGAAATGGACCATTTATTTTAGTATTTTTTAATCTTAATTTCTTAATAGCTGGAATTATTATTCTATCTTCTTCAGAATTATGAAAGTTGCTTTCACAGTGTGGATTTAAACCTGTTATTGCAATTCTTGGGAGTTTATTAAATTTTTTTTTATAAAAATTACTTATGAGATTAACCTGGTTATATATTTTTTGTAAAGATATTTTTTTATGAACATCTTTTAAGGCAAGATGTGTTGTTAGTGGACTCACTGATAAATCTTTATTATATATTAGCATTGCAACTTCGTTACTTTTTGTTTTTTTTGCAAGATATTCTGTAATACCTAAAGTTTTTCCTTTTAAAAAAGATTTTTTTGAAACAGGACCATTGATAAATTTTGATAAATTATTTTGTTTTATAAAATTTAAAGCAGTTTTAAACGTTTCATTTATGTATTTATTTGATTTACTGGAGATTATTTCAAAACATTTTTTAAATTTATAATCAACATTAATCAAATTAATTTTGTTGTTATTTAATTTGGAGAAATCTTTTAACTCTTTATCAATATCATTTATTTTAAAATTAAAATTTAATTTTTTCATTTGCTCTTGAAGTAATTTTTTAGAAATAATAATTATTAAGGGTGACTTATAAGTATTAGTTTTTAGGCTTTTAAAGAAAATTTCTAAAAAAACACTATTGGGCTCACCACCTGCAATAATTATTGGTTCTTTACCCATTAAAATCTAGATTTTTTTTTATCTTATTATAATAAATTTTTGAATATTGATTCAACTGTCTGTTACGCTCATAATTAATTGCCTTTTTTAATTCATTTTCTATATCGATATTAGCCTCTGAGTTCTTTGTATTTATTAGTCTTAACACTAATATACCATTTGATAAAATTATAGGTTTTGTAAATTCTCCAACTTTTAACCTGCTTATATTTTTTTTGATATTATCATTAAGTGAATTTCCATTGATCCAACCAATATCACCACCAATTTTAGCTGAATCAGAAAAACTATACGTTGCAGCACTATTTTCAAAACCTATTTCGTTTATACTTTTAACAATTTCTTTATATTTTTTTTGGATCTCTTCTTTGTTTTCAACCTCAAAGATAATCTCAGATAATTGATATTCTTTTGATTGAATTTTGCTATTTTTTAGAAGCTCTTCTTTTAATACAGCCTCATTAATTACAACTTTAGATGAATATTTTTTTATAATTAGCTCATTCCACAAAGCATCAATAGTAATTTTTTTTTCGATATCACTTATTTTTAAATCATAATCTTTTAAATAAATTTCAAATTCATTTATTGATTTTAGATTTAACCTTGAATAAATATTTTTTAGTAAAAGTTCAGAATAGTCTTCATTTAATTTTATTTCTTTAAAATTTTTTGATATTTCTATTTTTTTTATCTTCTCTCTTATTATTGATTCGTTAGAAATATTTAATATCCTTTCTTGATCCAACTCTTTTAAAGAATTATTTAGAGCCACAAGATATTTAAATTCATTTTTAATATCAATGTTAGTTATAATTTCATTTTGAATATTATGAATTATTTTTGTTTCAATTGATTGAACATGCACACACATTATGACAAATATAAATATTAAAATTTTTTTTTTCATATAATTTTATTTTAAAACCATTTTATCCGGTGAAAAAGTTCCAAGTGGAACAATAGTTATAGAGAAAAATAATTCTTCAAGTGGTTTAATATCAGCATCATTATAATAATTCTTCTTATATTTTATACCAGCAACCAAACAATCATTTTTATACTCATATACCAAATCATAGTATTCTGTTAAATCGAGCTTTCGATTTCTTCTTGTGTTAAATGATACAAAATTTTGATCATCAAAGTTATATTTTGTTGTATTTTGAATTATATTGGTACTGCCAACAGCGCCTCTTTCCTTTAAATAATCAAACTCAGTAATAAAATTTCCAAATTCCATTTTAGTTATTAAAGAATTGTATTCAAAAGTATTCAAATCATTTGTTAAAGAAAAATTATAGCCTAATGAAATATTCTTAGTTGGTTTAAAATTAAATTGTCCAAATATATTGGAGTTTTTTTTATTCAAAGTACTATTTGTAGGGATATTTTTTTCTTCATCTAATCTGAAAACTGATGCAAGTTTAAAATCAATATATTCTTCAATTTTATCTATTTTATTATCAACATTAACTTTTTCTTTTTTGAAGTTTAAGCCCAATGTAACAGACTCACCGGACTCAAATGAGTTTCCTAAACTTAATCGATTAGAAGAAAAAACATTGCTAATATCAATTCTTCTAGACTCGTTGCTATTATTTTTCATTTCATGGGGGCTAAACCTTAAAGACAGCTTTGGTTCTAAAGTATTGAATGTTGTGGAATTTTTTTTAATTAGTGGCAATGAAGCATTGTATGTATATGCACTCATTAATTCTGATTGTGGACTATTTTTATATGTAGGGTTATTTTTACCAACAGTATTAATATTTTTCAAAGCAATTTCAAAATTTGTTTTAATTCCATTAACAAAGAATTTACCTAAAGCAGAGTAAATTAAATCATTTGAAATTGTAGATCCAACAACATTCGTATTAGTTAAAGTATTATTTCCATATGAATTGAGATTAAAACTACCATCAATATTATTCAAATTAAAATTTTTTGAAAAATTATAACTTGGTAGCACATATTGAAATCTATCACTATTGGAGCCACTTAAAGTTTCGTACATTTCAAATGAGGCTGTTAGATCATAGTTTTCATGCTCTAGATCAAATTGAATTTTAGACTCTAGCACACTGTTGTCATCTAGTAGAAGAGGAGATTGTAAATCAAATAGCTTTAAATAGTTATCATTTGATACCTTTTGATAATTAATTTGAAGCATACTTTTTTTGAAGTTGTCCAACGATAAATCTACTAACGTATTAGTGAAAAGATGAGACCTTGTACCTCCCTTGTCTTGAGAACTGGAGTCATGGCCATTAACAAAGCTAAAATCTGCTATTGTAATTGAATTCTTTGTTTTTTGTCTATACTCATTTTGTAATAAAAATTTATTATCATCAAAGAGCCTTGGTTTTATTGTTAGGTCTTTATCATCAGATATGGCCAAAAAATACGGCACATAAACTGAGCTACCAAGATTGTTTGAGCTACCAAATTCAGGCATTAAAAGACCAGATTGTCTTTTTACTGATGGGTCTGGATGAAAAAATTTAGGAAAGTAAACAACAGGAAAATCATATATTTCTAACCAAGCATTTTTATAATTAATCTGTTTTTTAATTTTATCATGGTGAATTTCATCTGATGTAATTTTCCAGGGGGGACATTTATCTGTTTTTTTACATGATGTAAAAACACCTTTTTTAAAGTAGGTATTAATCTTGTCTCCATATCCTGAAACAGCACTTATTCTTGGATCATTTTCGTTATCCCCAAATAAATCTTTGTGAAACTTTGCAGCAATATCTTTTCCTAAAAATTCATTTTTTTTTAAGTCAAAAAAACCAGTTTTAAAAAAAAATTCATCACTTTTATTTTCTTTATCACTTGTTATAGCAACTATATTATCACCTTTAAGAATTTCTTTATCTATAGAGTATTGAAACTGTTCAAGCTTATAAGTATTTGATTCACTGTCTACAATAATTACATCTTTTTTAGATGACAAGATCATTTCATTTCTAAGTAGAGTTAAATCAGAACCCTCCATATTATACTTATCTTCAAAATCTATGTTTGTTTTACCTAATGTAAAAATTTTTTCTTCATTAATAAAATAAAAAATTTCATTTGTATAAATAATAACGTTTTCATTTTTATCATCTAGCTTAACGTTCCCTTTAGCTTCCATGATTGATGTTAATTTGTTATACTTAAAATATTGATCAGCATCTATTTGAATATCAGAACCATTAAGAGCTACACTTTTTCCTTTTGTGTAAATTTCTTCTTTATTTTTTAAATAAAAAATTTGATTTGACTCAATTACAACATCTGCAACTTTATCAACCAACCTTACATTTCCTTCAGCTTCTAAAAGAGTAGTTAATTTGTTATAAGTAAAATTATCAGCTTTAATTGTTATTTCTTCATTTTTAGTATTAACGACGCCACCATTAATGCCCTTTATTATATTAGCATTTTCAGTAATCTCTAACTCAGTAACATTGAAGTTAAATTCATCAGAATATGCAGGATAAAAAATATCTAAAATTAATATTGATAAAAATAGAATAATTACAGATTTACTTTTCATTTAATTTTATTATAGAGATGAAATTTATTATTGATAATATAATTAAAGGCAAAAAAATTGAAAGTGTTACAGGAATTTTTTCATTTGTGCCTAGGACACTTAAAAAATTATTAATATAGTAAATAATTACAGACAAAAAAATTCCTAATGTAATCTTATAAAAGGTATTTTTTTGGTAGCCAATGTTAAACATAATAATAGCAGAAAAAATTGTAATTAGAGTTAAGTAAACCGGATAAGAGACAATTTTCAATAAGTGAGAATTTATATCAGTTACAGAATAATTTAAAGACATATAACTTTTTCTTAATGTAATTAAATCAATTATACTTAAAGAAGAAAGGTTTGAAAATAAGCTATTTATTTTTTGTAAGTCAAAATTTGAATGTAATATCAATTCATTCAAAGTACTTTGTGAATTACCTTTTAGAGTTATTGGATTAAATATTTTCCATTTTTTTGATGTAATATCAACTCTTTCACTTTGTAATACTTCAACTAAATCAAAATCTTTATTAAACTTTGTTATGGAAACATTAAGTAAAAATTCATTGTTGACTTGGCGGGCATTAATTATGTTTATATTGTCATTTATTTCATCTTTGATCCAAAGACCATTTTCAGTGATAACAGCTAAATACTTATTATCATCTGAATAGTTATTTTTAATTAATAGATATGAGTTTTTTAAAATAGATGATCCGTTATAAAAAAAAATAACCATTATAATGCCAAGAATGAATGAATATAAACCTAAAATTTTTATGATTTTTATATTATTTAAACCAGAGTACTTAAAGACCTGTAGTTCATTTTTGTCAATAAGATGAATAAAAAATACTTGAGTACCCAACAAAAAAATAAAAGGAAGTATTTCAAATAAGACTGAAGGTGTATTTAATAGAGACAAAAAGAAAAGATAAAAAAAACTTAAATCTATATTTTTAAAAAATTCAATTTGTTCAAGGATATTTGTAATTAAAATGATAATAAAAAAAGTGATAAAAATTTTTAATAATGAGATGTTAAAAAGGTTAATTAAAAATTTAATATAGGTTTTCATACTTTATTAACTTTTAGTTTTATTACAAAATAGAGATAAATAATTAATGTTAAGATTAATGGAAAAATTGAAAGAAATATGTTCTGCATTAAATTTGTGCTTATTAATTTTGAAGATGATTCTAAAAAAATAATAAAAAGAAAAGCAAATAAATAAATCTTAAATTTATTAATATTAAATGAATGGTCACTTTTAGATTTTAATATAAATAAAAGTGAAATTGAAATTAGAAAAGTTATATATAAAGGTTTTACCAATCTTGAGTATAGCTCTTTATAGACATTCTCTAAATTATCTAATCTACAGTTTTTAATATTTTCTACTTCTATATTTGCAGAATTTATTATTGAACCATTAAAAAATAAAGAACATTTAATTAAATTTATTGTTTTTGCTTCCTGTGTCTTTTGATAGGTAGTTGTATTAGAATTAAATCTTGAAATATTATAATCAGTTTTTGAGAATTTGAATTCTGAAATTTTCCCATTTACGACATTGATAGATCTACCATCATATAATGTTAATATCTTTTTATTATTGTCTATATTTACTTTTGCAGTTTTAGCAAAAGTAGTTTGTGAGTTATTAATATCTGTTTTTTCATTTAAGAATATATTTATTAATTCACCATTTTTATTTTTTTCATCAAAGTAAATTGTCAAATTTCCAATAACATCTATAAACTTTTTAGGTTTGAGAACACTTTCAAAAAAATCTAAGTTAGACGATCTTATAAAGGATCTTGCTTTATCTTGAGCAAAAGGAGTTATTACAGCATTCAATAATAAACTAATAAGTACGAACCAGAGAGAAAATTTTATAAAAAAATTTATAAAATTAATTTTTTTAATTCCAAAATTCCAAAATATAACTAGCTCATTTTTATTCTCATACTTTAATAATATGTATGAAAATGCCAAAAATATAGCAAAGGGAAAAATTCTACTAATTATTTTAGGAAAGCTAAGTAATGTATATTTAAAATATACAAGAAATCCATGACCATCCTCTATAACAAAATCGAGATAATTAACTGCCTGCAATACCCAAATAATTATACTGATGGTAAATACAACTAATAAGAAAAAATTTACACAATCTTTAGATATTTTTTTATAAACAATTTTTTTCATTGAAATACAGTAAATTAGCTCTTATATACCACTCAACTCGCATAGAGTGTATTTAAAATTTATGACTATTCAAATTAATTACAAAAAAATAAGTTCAAAAAAAGACTTAGCCAACCTTGTCTTATTTGTTGATGAAAAATTCAATATTAACAATTTAAAAAAATATCTATCAAATTTAGAATTTTCTTACATATCTGATTTATTAAAAAATAGTGATTTGAAAAAAGATTTACTTTCTTTTGAAGTTAATTCAAAAAAAACAGTGTTTTTAGTATCCATTAAGAAAGATATAAAAATATCAGATATAGAAAATTTAGGAGCTAAATTTCATAGCTATATTAATAATAATAAGAAAAAAGAATATTTTGTAAATTCAGATACAATTAATAATAAAATTAAAAATTTCGTTGGTTACTTTCTGCATGGACTTAAATTAAAATCGTATGAATTTAATATTTATAAATCTAAAAAAAACAAAGAAACTGTTTCCATAAATGTTATAGGAAACAAAAATAAATTATCTACTCAAGATCATTTAAGATTTAAAGCTTTAGAAGAAGGAAGTTTTTTTGCAAGAGACCTTGTGTCTGAACCAGGAAATGTTTTGCACCCTGATGAATATGCAAAAAGAATAAATACACTTAAAAAATTTGGATTGAAAATAAATATCTATGATGAAAAAAAATTAAAAAAACTTGGAATGAATGCGTTACTCGGTGTAGGGCAAGGTAGTATTAGAGGATCATATCTTGTAACAATGGAATGGAATGGAGCAAAAAATAATTCTAATCCTTTAGCTTTTGTTGGAAAAGGTGTTTGTTTTGACACTGGAGGTTACTCTTTAAAACCAGCAAAGTTTATGGAAGATATGACTTATGATATGGCAGGCTCAGCTACTGTGGTGGGTTTAATGAAAAATTTAGCAATAAGAAAAGCAAAAATAAATGCTGTTGGTGTTGTAGGGCTTGTTGAGAATATGGTTAGTGGAAACGCTCAAAGACCTGGTGACATTGTAAAATCTTATAGTGGTAAAACAATAGAGGTATTAAACACAGATGCTGAAGGTAGATTAGTTTTGGCTGATGCTTTAACTTTTACTGAGAAAAAATTTAAACCTAAGTTTATGGTTGATTTAGCAACTTTAACAGGTGCTATTATAGTTTCATTGGGTTCTGAATATGCGGGCCTATTTTCAAATGATGATAAATTGTCAAAACAATTATTAGAAGCAGGTGACAAAGTGGAAGAAAAATTGTGGAGAATGCCATTACATAAAAACTTTGATAAACTTATAGATTCAAAAAATGCTGACATGCAAAATATAAATTATGTTGGTGGCGCAGGATCTACAACTGCAGCACAGTTTTTACAAAGATTTATTTTAAATAAAACACCTTGGGCCCACTTAGATATAGCTGGTATGGCATTTTCAAAATATGGTGGTGCTTTAAACTCAGGTGGAGCAACTAGTTATGGAGTAAGATTATTAAACCAACTAATAGAGGATAATTATGAGTAATATAGAACAAACACTATCAATTATTAAACCTGATGCTGTTGAAAGAAATTTAGATAATGAAATCAAAGAAATGTTTACAAATAAAGGTTTCAAAATTGTTAAAGATAAAAAAATCCAGATAGCAAAAGCTGAAGCAGAACAATTTTATAAAGTTCATGAAACAAAACCTTTTTATAATGATTTATGTGCTTATTTGTCTTCAGGACCGATAGTGGTGATGGTACTAGAGAAAGAAAATGCAGTTTTGGGAAACAGAGAATTAATGGGTGCGACCAAACCAGAAGATGCCGCAGAGGGAACTATTAGAAAAAAATACGGAATTTCTATTGATAAAAATTCTGTTCATGGCTCTGATAGTGTTGAAAATGCTAAAATTGAGATTGATTTTTTCTTTAAAGATTAATTAAATATTTTTTTAATAGCTGAAGGGTAGAGTTTATACTCTTGTCTTAGAACTTTTTTAGCCAAAGAAGTAGGAGTGTCTTTTTTTGAAATTTTAACTTCCTTTTGTAGAATTATTTTTCCAGAATCGAGTTTTGCTGTTACAAAATGTACAGTACATCCTGCCACCTTATCTTTATTTTGTATAGCTTTAATGTGAGTATTAAGCCCCTTGTACTTTGGCAGTAAAGAAGGATGTATATTAATTATCTTTCCACCAAACCTTTTAATGAAACTTTTAGATAAAATCTTCATAAAACCAGCAAGGCAAATAAATTTTATATTTTCTTTGTTTAATAAATTTAATATTTTTTTTTCAGCTATTTTTGGATGTTTAAAACTTGATATATTTTTTTTGATATTGAATTGATTTGAAAATTTTAAGCCTTTGGCTTTTGAGGTATTTGAAAAAATTAAATTTATGGATATAGGCGAATTTTTTATTTTAGAAAATTTTATTAAATTTTTTAAATTACTTCCAGTTCCAGATATAAAAACTGCTGTTTTAATCTTTTTAAGACCAGTCAATTTTACCATTAAGTTTAACTTTATTTTTCCCTGTGGTTATTTTTCCAATAACATAGGGTTTAAATTCTTTTGTAAAAAATTTAGTAATTTTACTTAAGTTTTTAGGGTTAATTATTAAACAAAAACCAACTCCACAATTGAATGTTTTTAACATTTCTTTGTCATTAATATTATTTTTCTTTAACCATTTAAAAATTTTTTTTGTTTTAACTTTATTTAAATCTATCTCTGCAACTAATCTATCAGGGATAACTCTCTTAATGTTATCTGCTAATCCACCACCTGTAATATTGGCACACCCATTTAAAAGATTTTTATCAATTAAATTTAAAACTTCTTGCACATAAATTTTTGTAGGTCTTAGTAACTCTTTTTTTAAAAATGAATTATTTTTTAAATTAATCTTTTTGTTTTTAAGAACATGCCTGACCAAAGAGTAACCATTTGAGTGAACACCACTAGATGGTATAGCTAACACTAAGTCATTTTTTTTTATATTTTTCTTTGTTAATATTTTTTTTTTATCAACTAAACCTACTGCAAAACCCGCTATATCAAATTTATCTTTTTCATAGGTACCTGGCATTTCTGCTGTTTCACCACCAACTAATTCACAGTTTGAAATTTTACAGCCTTTTATTATTCCTTTGAGGATTGATTTTAATTTATTTAAATCAATTTTATTAATAGAAATATAATCTAAAAATAAAAGCGGTTTTGCTCCTTGAACAATGAGATCGTTTACGCTCATAGCAACTAAATCAATGCCAATTGTGTCATATTTATCAAGTAAATTTGCTATCTCTACTTTTGTACCAACGCCATCGGTACAAGCTACAATTTTAGGATTTTTAAGATTTTTTGGGATATTTGTTATTGAGCCAAAGCCACCAATATTGTTAAACTTTTTTTTGCCTTTATTATTTGATGATATTAAGGATATAAATTTAACAAAATTATCAGCAGCATTTATGTTTACACCACTTTTTTCATAGGTAAATTTTTCTTTTTTCATTAGTATAATATATGCAAATAATTAATAAATTTTATAAATTACTTAATGTATATATTTATTTTATTTTATTCTCTCTATTAATAGTATTTTTTTCCACAACTTATTCGAATGCAAATGCATTTAAGGTATCTAACATTGAAATATCTTCACCATTTGAACTAAATTTTGAAAAAAATAATGTAATTGATAAAGGGTTTCAAACTTCTTTTTCTGACTTGATTTCAATGATTACAACCTCTGGTGATAGAAAAAAGATAAAAAATATTCCAAATAAAGAACTTAAAGGCATGATCGATTCTTTTACTATTAGCGATGAAAAATTTATAAACAATGAGTATTTTGCAAATTTAGAAACAACTTTTAATAAAAAAAAAATCCTTAAATTTTTAGAAAATAAGAATATTTTTCCATCAATACCCCAAAGAAATAAGGTCTTATTATTTCCTATCCTAATAGAAACTAAAAACAACAATATTAATCTTTTCAATAATAATATCTTTTACGATAAATGGAATGAACAAAAAAACTCTTATGATTTGTTAGATTATTTATTACCAAGTGAAGATATTGAAGACTTGGTAGAATTACAAAAAATATCTAAAGATATCGAAACTTATGATTTTTCAAATCTAATTAATAAATACGAGATTAAAGATAGTATAATTTTAATAATATATAAAGAAAGTAACAGTGTAAGAACACTTTCAAAAATTAATTTAAACAATACTTTAAAAATTCAAAACAAGAACTATCCCAAAATAGATATTGTAAACGTGAATAATTTTTCTAATATTGTTAAAAATTTAAAACAACTTTATGAAGACCAATGGAAAAAAAATAATGAAATTAATACTTCACTAAAACTTCCTATAACAATATCTATTAATTCCAAAAAAACAAAAAAAATTATAGAGCTGGAACAAGCACTTGATAGTTTAGATTTAGTATCTGACTTTAATATCTTGAATTTTAATAGTGAGAGTATTCAGTATAAAATTACTTATAATGGCACACCTAATATATTTTTAAATGACATGAGAGAAAAGAATCTTGAATTAGAAATAAAAAATAATATGTGGACATTAAAATGAAAAGTTTAAATCAATTATTATTAGATTTTGATTATGAACAAAACTTTAAAGATGATGATTTTTATGTTGGAAAGAGTAATTTTTATGCTTTTGAAATGATTAATAAATGGCCAAAATGGGAAAAAAACTTTTTAAACATTAATGGTGAAAAACTTTCAGGAAAAACTCACTTAGTGAATATTTTCTTGAAAAAGTTTAACGGAATTAGCATTGATGTTAATTCATTAAATGATGAAAACCTTAAATCTATTAAACCTTATCAAAACATAGTTTTAGAGGATTTAAATTTAAATATAAATGAGAAGTTGATTTATTCACTCTTCAATATAATAGATCAAGATAA
>Ga0209710_1002862_pt1 | contig 11856 bp, 6 predicted proteins | sample ArcticOcean_MG_C_5_FD_187436 | JGI IMG/M metagenome (GOLD analysis project Ga0209710, IMG submission 187436) | Marine microbial communities from western Arctic Ocean - ArcticOcean_MG_CB4_138 (SPAdes) (version 2) | ecosystem: Environmental > Aquatic > Marine > Oceanic | place: Arctic Ocean: Canada...
ATGACGCTCCACCACCATATTCGCCGCTTTTGCGCCCATGTTGTAAGCCGTAGGTGTGGGTACTGCCCGAGTGTCAACCGAGAAGAAGTTACGCCCTGTGGGCAAAACATCCGGGCGGCCACGTGATGGCGCACCGCTGGGGCCAGGCGGAACAAAGCGTCCATCAAGACCACGCAGCAGTTGCAATATTTCGTTAGGGCCACAGGCGTCTAAATTAGGCGCAAGTCGGGTTTTTAAACGATGCAAAACTTGTGCTGTTTGCGGCCACAAGTTAGCTGTTGGAAACGCAGATTTCTCAGCATTTTGGGTTGGAGGGTCGCTATTCAAGCAACCATTAACCAGCTGCGCCGCTAACAACTCCAGCCGCTCCCGCGTGTGACCTACATGTCGCCAAGCGGCATCGCTGAGTTGCTGTAGCACTGCCGGCCGTGGCCCATTCCACGGCTGCGCCCACTCAGGGCTCAAGACATCAAAACCATCAACACTGTTCAAACTTAAATCCTGCGCCAAAGCCACTAGTAAACTGCCCTGGTCAGCATCTTTGCCACCAGGAAAACGCGCCAACGCCACCAACGTATCAGTGCGTTGCCGGCCGGTTGGCGAGCAGCCCAAAATGTGTAGGCCATCCCGAATTTGAGACTCTTTAATTTCACAGAGATAGGCGTCTAAGCGACTAAGCATGGCTTCACGCCCTGCTTCATCTGCAGGGTCTTCAAAGCCTAATTCAAGGTGCAAGTTATTCGCCAACACAGTGTCCGAAATACTGACACGCAAAAGTTTTGCACGGCGTGGGTCTAGTGACAGGGCTTCATAATATTCGTCCATCTGCCGCTCTAAGGCTTGCAGCGGACCATAGGTTTCAGCGCGCATTAATGCAGGCATTAAGTGGTCGATGATGACCGCTTGGGTGCGGCGTTTGGCTTGGCTGCCTTCACCAGGGTTATTAACAATAAAGGGATAAAGATGCGGTAATGGACCGAGAATAGCGTCGGGCCAGCAAGCAGCGCCTAGCGCAACGCTTTTACCGGGTAGCCATTCCAAGTTGCCGTGCGTGCCAACTTGAACAACGGCGTCAACCGCAAACTGCCGGCGCAGCCAAAAATAAAACGCCAAGTAGTTGTGCGTAGGCACTAGATCAGCATCGTGGTAACTGGCGACTAAATCTCTATTGCGAGCACGCGCAGGCTGATTGCCGACGAACACATTGCCGTAGCGTTGTCCAGAAATCATGAAGCGGCCTGCGCGCAGCATAGGGTCAGTTTGAGGCACTCCCCACAGCATGTTGATTGCGTCGCGGCTGGCGGCTGGCAGTGCATTAAAGTCGGTTAAGTAGTCGTTCATCGCCAAACTCTGACCCACGGGACGCTCATCATTAGCGGCCACATTATTGGTAACGCTACCAACTAGTTGTGTCATGAGTTCATCACTAGATTCGGGTACCAAGCCAGTGTTGTACTGCGCTTCTTGCAAGGCTTGCAAAATAAGCACAGTAGACGCAGGGGTGTCTAGGCCCACACCGTTGGCCAAACGCGAATCGTCATTGGGGTAATTAGACAAAATTAAAGCTACACGTTTTTCGCTATTTTTTTTATGCCGCAATGCGCACCAGCGGCGAGCAAGGTCAGCAACAAAGGCAATTCGCTCAGGCTCAGGTTGATAGCGCACGACGTCGATCTGGGTGCGCTCACAACGCCAAGCCAACCCTTTAAAGCTAATTGCACGTGTGAGTATGCGTCCATCAACTTCGGGCAACACTACTTGCATGGCCAAATCGCGCGGCGCTAAACCATGTGGATCTGCCTGCCACTGTTCTTGCGAGCAGCCGGCTGTAATGAGTTGTAGCACAGCTGCGTCGCCAGCTATTTGCTTGAGCAGCTGAGCTGCGCTGTGTGTGTCCCAGTCTTGCAGTTCATCGCCACCCGCAATCGATGCCACCGCGAAGCTGGTGGCATTTAAAACCACATCTACTTGGTGTTGAGCCGCTACAGATTGAAGCAACGCAAAACTGGTGGGGTTCTTTAGGGAATCAACAGCCACGGCCACCCCGTTGACGCAGGCTTTGGCCAATCCAGACAGCATGGCATCAAACAATGCCGTGTTTCCCGATTCAAAATGTGCTCGGTAAAAAACCAGCATGGCAACCGGCGCACCGACTATCCATGTTGCCTTATTGAGCTGTGGCTGGTAAATCAAAGCCGGCGGCAATACCGCGGCAGGCGCCGGACGTTCTCCCAAACCAAAAACGGTATGACCTAGAAATTGAAAAAAGTTTTGGGCATTGACACGACCACCTTCACGCAAGCAACGCCACAGATGGCGACAATCGTCATGCGGCATATTGCTTCTTAAAAGCAATTGCATATCTTCAAAGTTATCACCCGAGAAAATAAATAATTTAAGACCACGCGCTGAGGCTTGTTCCATGGCTTGGTCGACTACGTAGGCCCACTCGCTCGAACTGCCCAGGTGATCAATCACTACCACGCGGGCGTGACTCAAAACGTCATCCACGTACATGTCCATGCTGGCGGGCTGGCGCAACCACATCAAGTTGGCTAGACGGATCGTAGGAAAGTTGGTGTCTAAGCTAGATGCAACGTCAGACAACAAAGCAAGCGTAGTATCGGCAGCACTGAGAATAACAATTTCACCCGGTGTTTGCGCCACGCGCACCACGCCCATGCCGTCATCTTCTACGTAGCCGCCGGGGCGAGTGGAAAGTAAATGCATGCCTTAGATCTTCTCGGACTGCAACAAGTCTTGCTTGATGGTTAGCAGTTGGCTCTGTAATTGTGTTTGTAACTGCGTAACATCTAAGTGCTCACCAATCAACACCAACCGACTTTCTCGCACCTCATCAGCACGCCAAGCCCGGTCGAAGTAGCTGTCAAAGCGTTGGCCCACACCTTGCACAACCAGGCGCATTGCAAGGTTTGGCAAGGACACAAAACCTTTAATTCGGTAAATTTCATGCTGCTCAACAAGGCGCGTTAATGAACTGATTAATGCGGCGCGGTCGGTCACATTTAGTGTTACAGATACGGAGTCAAACGCCTCATGATCGTGATCTTCTTCATCATCATGATGAGTTTTGCGTTGTTCGATCACGTCTTCCACGGAGCGCTCTAGGCCCAACAGCAAAGCCGGATCAATCTTGCCGTGTTGCACATGAACTAGCTTGACACCGGGCATGGTTTCAGCCCGGATTAAGGATTCAACATGTGCCAAGGTGTCCACATCCATACCGTCAGTTTTATGCACAACAACTAAATCGGCAGTAGCCAACTGATCTTCAAACAATTCAGCCAAGGGTGAATCGTGGTCTAAATTGTCGTCTGATTTACGCTGCGCATCCACAGCCACTGGGTCATCGGCAAAGCGACCTGCAGCTACAGCGGGTGCATCCACAACGGTAATGACGGAGTCAACAGTAAAAGCGTTGCGCAAAGCCGGCCATTGGAAAGCTTGAACCAAAGGTTTGGGTAGCGCCAAACCAGAGGTTTCAATGACCAAATAATCAATCTCATCGCGGCGTGCGGCTAACAATTCCATGGCCGGTGCAAACTCTTCTTGTACCGTGCAGCACAAACAACCGTTGGCCAACTCAACGACTTGACCGATGTACTCGCCATTGGGTTTACCGTCTTCATCGCAACCAATACCGCAGCTACGCAGCAATTCACCGTCAATACCAAGCTCGCCGAACTCGTTAACAATTACGGCAATACGTCGCCCATTGGCGTTGGTTAGCAAGTGGCGAAGCAGTGTGGTTTTACCACTGCCTAAGAAGCCTGTGACTATTGTGGCCGGAATTTTTCGAGATTGCATTTGCATTCCTGTTCAGGTGTTGTGAAAGTTAATTTCTACAATTAAAAAAGTTTAGTGTATAAAATTTAGTCTTCGATTCCACGTTGTGCTGGCACGCCAGCTTTAAAGTGATGTTTGATTAAGGTCATTTCTGTCACGGTGTCTGCTAATTCAATTATTTCTGCAGGCGCTCCACGACCTGTTAGCACCACGTGCACGTGGGGCGGGCGCTCGCGCAAACAGGCCAGTACTGGCTCTAAAGGCATCCATCCATAGCGCAACGGATACATGATTTCGTCAAGAACAACCATAAAGTGTTCGCCGGTACGAATCGTCACTTCGGCCTGTTCCCAGCCAAATTGAGCCAACTCAGCTGAATGGTCTAAGTCACGACTTTTCCAGCTAAAACCGTCGCCCAAACCAACAATCGGTACGCCAAGTTGCTCAAACAATCTGTGCTCACCAAAGCGCGCACTTGGCACTTTCATGAATTGATAAACCTTAATGACCTTGCCGCGTCCGTGGGCACGCAGCGCCAAACCAAATGCAGCTGTGCTTTTGCCTTTGCCTGTACCGGTATGCACGATGACCAAACCACGGCGTTCGCCTGTTGGTTTTGGAGTGTCGCGCAACAGGGGTGGAGATTCAATTTCCATTTCTAGCTTCCGTCATTTGTGACACTATAAAAAACTATTTAAAAAATAGGCGCTTTTGAGTGTGGTGTTTTACGCCTTCATTCCTACGCACTGTTGTTGAGACAACGCAATAGTTGGCGCACCACTTATCACCCGGCTAAAGAGTTCAACAACCGCCAAAGGGCAAGACGGAAACCAAGCATGGAAATAACTGCAACGCACAGAGCCCTGCTGCCAGAGCGCCTCGCCAATATCAGGTGATGGGTCGCAATTCGGACGTGATGTTCGTGCTGCCACATGCAAACTAGTAGCGGCCGTGGAGTAGTGAAACGTGTGACCACGCAAGGTGCCAGAATCTAAGCGCAACTGCTGTGGCCCCAGACCAGAAAGGCGTTTATGCATACTGACTTCGCCTGGCAATATGGCCCACTGCGCATGCACCTCACCTTCAGCTGTGACCAGCGTTTCAAACAAAGACATCATGCCGCCACATTCGGCCCAAACCGGCTTACCCATTGCTATATGCTGAACCAAAGCGTCGCGAAAATCAGTGTTTGCAGCAATAGTGGCTGCGTGTAGCTCGGGGTAACCGCCTGGAATCCAAAGTGCATCACAAGACGGCAAACCGCTGTCGCTTAACGGTGAAAAGAAAGTAATTTGAGCGCCTAAGTCCCGGAGGCAATCCAAGTTGGCGGTATAGATAAAGCAAAAAGCAGCATCACGTGCTACCGCGATGACCTGTCCGGCTAACGGCTGAGTGCCAGTCAAGCGCTGAAAGCTGCCGTATTCAAATTCAGTTTCGACATTTGCATTTACATGCTTAAAGCTGACATCCCAACGCTTTAATTCAGCCAGAGACATTCTGCCCAGAGGAGTTGCAGCCAGCGCGTCGGCGGCGGCATCTAGTCTCTCCATTGCATCAGTTATTTCACTTGCCACCGTCAAGCCCAAATGCCGACTGGGCAGGTTCATCGCAGGATTTCGCTTGACAGCCCCCATCCAATGTGCAGGATCGTTCAGACTCGATTGCAGCATTTGCGTATGGCGATCACTACCTACCTGGTTAGCCAGCACGCCCACCCAGCGCAGACCGGGACGGTAATGCTGCAAGCCAAACGTCACTGCCCCAAAAGTTTCTGCCATTGCAGAGGCGTTGACAACTGCGAGCACATGCAACCCGAACTTTTCAGCCAAATCGGCTGAGTTGGGTTCACCATCGAACAGTCCCATCACGCCTTCGACCAAAATTAAATCAGCTTCAGACGCAGCAGACATTAATCTGGTGCGGCAGTCAAGCTCGCCCGTCATCCATAAATCGAGTTGGTGTACGGGTGCACCGCTAGCCAATGTGTGCCAGAAAGGGTCGAGAAAATCTGGACCGCATTTAAAAACGCGCACTTTGCGACCTTGGCGGACGTGCAACCGCGCGAGCGCAGATGTAACAGTCGTTTTACCTTGGCCCGACGCTGCTGCGGTAATTAAGATTGCTGGACAAGCGAAACCTGCTGGTGCGGATCGTTCAGTTTGGGAGGACATGAATACAGACAACGTTTTTGCCTTAACCATCTTCCCCGATGGTGTTTGGGCGAAACAATCGCACGCACGCGTGCCACTACTTTGTTAGCCGGTATCCGGGCTTGTGAAACAAACTCCAACGCCTTCCCAAGCGAGTATTCAGAACGCTCAGTGGCTAAGATGGAACATAAGCTTAAAAAAACTCGTTCACTTACCGTTGCGGGGGCAGCGCAGGTTAGGTTAGCGGTCTAAGAACCCCCCTCCCCCCTGCTTCCCGTTGAACTGCGACATGTGAACCACATCGCGAGCACTAACACTCAATAATAACTCAAATTTACCAAGCCTCGCCAAAACTCACGGTATTGACATTTATCAAATCCAACCTGTAAAGCGCTCAAGCAGGATTTTGAAAAATTTTTGATAGGTGGAAAAAGTGCCCAACAAACGCTTCCTAAGGGCGAAATTACAGTGTTTTTAATAAGCGGCTACACCATCAACTATGCTAGGCTCATACAAACATGACGCATTACCTTATGCGTTACCCATCCCAAATCGTTAGGTAAAACTGCCTAGGCTAAATTGATTATGTTGCTAAATGATGTCTGCTGTAATGTGCAGACGTGGTGGATGACGTAGCCAAACACTGGCATGCCTGCTTCTGCTGCCCGTGCAGAAATGCAATTGTCGATATTGCACAACATATAGAAACACTACAAGTTCAAATACCCAAATAAAAAAGAGCCTACATCAGAGGTTCGGGTGTAAAAGTGGTATATATGACTTTATGTGGATGGTGAATGAGTTGCCAAAGGCGCTCGAGTTCACTAGGAACAATTATTCGCAGCGCCAGTTACATTGGGTGGCAAATACCAATAGATCTATCAAGGGCCGCTTTCCCACGGTGGTATACGGGGTAACTAATATCCAAAATTGATTGAACGCGACAAATCAACCATACAACGAGTCCGTGAATTGAATATCACTAATTGTCAAAGAGCTGTAAGCTATTAAAAAAATTTATTTTTTAATAACGCAACGTACCAAATGCCTGCATTTTAAAAATTAGTTGATGTTGCAAACACACCTTCACCCCAAATAAACTAACACTAATTTTAGCCACTAAATTTGGTATAAATAAAACCATAAAATATCTATATATATAAAGGTAAAAAAGTCAAAGACTAATCAACATTAATTGGTTTTGGTCTTCTTTATTTTTTCTTATCAACAGATTTGTAATTACATCAATGACTTTAAGTTTCTAAGGCTTTCTGACCTAATTTTTTTAGAACTTCCACAACATCGCCGATAACTATAACCGCTGGGCTTTTAAGGCCATGCACGTCAACTGTCGATTTAAGCTGAGCTAAATTACATTTGACGTATCGCTGCGTTTCAAGCGTTGCATCTTGAATAATTGCTACAGGTGTTAGGAGCGGCATACCTTTCAAAAGCCCATTTTGAATATGCTCCGCTTCCGCTATCCCCATATAAATAACTAGTGTCAACTTAAGACTATTAGCTGTAATTGCGAGTTTTGGCCAGTCTAAATTATTTCCATCTAACTTGGCATGACCGGTAACAAAAACAACTCCATGAGCATACTCACGATGAGTAAGTGGAATACCAATTGAGGTGGCACCGGCCAAGCCAGACGTAATTCCGTTGATCACCGTGACTTCTATGCCATGATCTCGGAGAAATGTTAGTTCCTCTGCGCTACGGCCAAAAATCATCGGATCACCACCTTTTAAGCGAACAACAATCTCACCTTCTTGGACTGCGACCAACATGCGATGGTGGATGACGCGTTGGTGAGTAGAGATACATCCGCCTCGTTTACCTACGTAAACAACAGTGGCGTCCTTTTTAGCGTACAGACGAATAAGTTCTGGGTTAACCAAATCATCAACCAACAAAACTGTTGCCGCTGCGATGGCTTTAACGGCTTTCATCGTTATCAGGTCAGGATCTCCCGGGCCAGCGCCAACCAATGTGCACGTTCCTATTGGATTCATTAGCTGGAGCGACGGCGAAGTTGTTTTGTTGCGCATTTTCAAATATGAGGGGTAAAAATTAGATCGACTGTGTCAATCCGCTGACAAGTATTTTTTTAACAAGCATCTTTGGCTTAAACAACTGACACCTGGTCGGACATTTTTTTGAATGCAACGTTTATCGCACCATCTATTAAAGCTTAGTCGGGTTTGCCTTGTCAGACCTCAGCATCAGCCCAAAGCGAGCGTTTGTCTTCGCTGCGCAAAGCGCGCATAACGTTGAAATTTTAACAACCAGCACCACGTTCGTTGAAGGCTATATTAAAAAAATTAAAATTATTACCTATCTGCAGCTTGGGCTGACCTTGGTAGCAACGTCTTACAACATTTACTGTCAAGTACTCTAGCCATGAGTCCGTTCAAATTAACCAGGTTCGGGCTGCTATGGTTGATGACCAACAACACACTGCATTCAAGTTATGAAAGCCTAGATGCCTTACAAAACACATTCACATTCAGACAAGAAACGTCACTACTACAGTTTGCTTGTGCTACCCAACGCTGGCATTGAGCCAGCAACTACCTGATTACAAATAGTGTAGTTTTTGAATGAATACAGGGTTAGCCTAGCGCATAGAGTGCCGCTTGGCTGATAGCCGACAAGGTGGCTTTGGTTGTGATGACCTCTGGATCCAGCACCACCTCAATCAAATAGCCGCTGGTGCTCGCCAACGCCACTTGCAAGGCAGCTTCAAACTCATGGGTGTGGGTGATGCGCTGAGCGCCGTAGCCGTAGGCTTTGGCCAACGCACAAAAGTCAGGGTTGGCCAACGTGCTGCCGCTGAGACGCGCAGGGTAGTGGCGCTCTTGGTGCATGCGAATAGTGCCGTACATACTGTTATTCAGCAGCAACACAATGGTTTTAGCGCCATGTTGAACCGCTGTTGCCAACTCTTGGCCATTCATCAGAAAGTCACCGTCACCCGCAATGGTGAACACTGTCCGCCCAGAGGAAATGGCAGCGCCAACCCCTGCCGGTATGCCATAACCCATGGCGCCATTGGTAGGCGCTAACTGGGTTTTAAGCCCGCGAGCCAAGCCAACATAGGGATAAAAGCGGTGTAACCAACTGGCAAAGTTACCTGCGCCATTGGTCAACACCGCATCCATTGGCAGGTGCTTGATCAATGTATGAATGATGGCTGGCATGTCTATGGTGCCTGGCATAACCACGCCGCCGTTGGCGACATCTGTGTGTACGAGGTAATCGGCATTGGCTTGTTGCGTCCAATTGGATTGCACCCACGCCACCTGGGGTGACTCGCCTTGGCAACTGGCGGCTAAAGCAGCGGCAGCGCTGGGCATGTCTGCGCAGCCGCTTACATGCGCCTTGAACACACGGTTTAACTCATGAGCGCTGGCATGTATGTGCACCAAGTGCTGTTTGCTCACTGGCGAGGTCACAAGTGTGTAGCCATCTGTGGTGGACTCACCCAAACGCGGGCCCAGCACAAACAAGTAGTCGGCTTCTTGTATGCGCTTGCTCAATTGTGGGTTGATGGCCAAGCCCATGTCGCCGGCGTAGAGCGCATGGTTGTTGTCAAAACAGTCTTGAAACCGAAACGCATTGCTGACTGGCAACTGCCAATGTTCAACCCATGTTTGTACATCGCGTGCCGCCTGGGGCGTCCAACCGCCGCCGCCCAGCACCACAAGCGGGCGCTTAGCTGCTTGCAAGGCGTGTTCAATATCTAAAACAACGCGAGGTGACAAGCCAATAGGCACTGGCTGCGTACACCCCAGTTGAGCCGGCACACCGTATAGATGCGCAGGTATTACCTGGGTCAGCATGTCCTCCGGCAATACCAACACCACTGGCCCAGGGCGACCGCTCATGGCTGTGGCGTAGGCCCGCTGTACATACTCAGGTATTCGCAAGGGATCGTCTATGCGCTGCACAAGCTTGGCCATTGGGCCAAAAAGCTGGATAAAGTCCACCTCTTGAAACGCCTCACGGTCGCGGCAGTCAGAAGCCACATCGCCCACCAACAGCAGCAACGGTGTGCTGTCTTGAAACGCGGTGTGCAAACCAATGCTGGCATTGGTCGCACCTGGCCCCCGTGTGACCATGCAGACACCCGGCCGCCCCGTCAACTTGCCATGCGCTTCAGCCATGAATGCCGCCCCACCCTCTTGGCGACACGTTACAAACTGAATGGCTTCGGTATGGAGATGTAAACCATCAAGAACTGCTAAATAACTCTCACCGGGCACACCAAAAGCATGGGTTGCACCCTGCTCTATCAAACACTCCACCAACCAATGTCCTGCCAACTTAACCTGCATAACAACCCTTAAAAATAATACTCAATAAACTGCAGTTTGAGTCTGCGTTTGCGTTTGCGCCTGGGCTACCGTTTGGACGCGTCTAGTCAAACGACCCACACCTACAGCCAAGCCCACAGAAGCAAACAGCACCAACGCGGCACCGGCTAGGGTTGCTTGGTAACGCCCTGCGTCCATCAGCGCACCGAATACAAGCGGCGACAGGGCAAAGCCAACGTCTAGGCCTGAGTACACCGTGCCATAAACCCGACCCGTTGCAGATGCAGGTGTGGCTTTACGAATCATCATGTCGCGGCTTGGCCCGCCAACTCCCACTGCAAAACCAGTGGCGGCCAGACCCAACATGGTCCCAGTGGCTCCCAACACTGACGTGGCGCACAACAACAGCAGGGCGGCGCCTGCAGCCATCGCGTAGGCCACTACGCGATCACTGTATGCGGCCTTCTTGACCGCCACCCAGCCACCGACCAACATACCCACAGCACCACTTACCATATAGGCCGACAGCGTCATAGATGCGGCCTCAAAACTAACGCCGTGAAGCTGTTGCAAGATAGAAGGGGCAAATGTTTGTATCACTGCCAGCGTCATGGTGGACAACATGAAGAAGCCAAAACACCACCACACAACTGCCAACTTCATGTAGGCCAGTGGGTGCTCTGTAGAAGCGACATAACGTGTGTCGGCAGCGCGACTTTTGGCCGTAGAAGTTACCAAACGTTCGCGGTTGACCCACATCACACACAGCACCAATACATACAACAGCGCAGCACACCAATAGGCCACGCGCCAATTGGCCACTGCAGAAATACCCACCAAAAAGACGGGGGCCAGCGCCCAACCTAAATTGCCGGTTAAACCGTGAGCGCTGAAGGCGTAGCCTAAACGAGGCTCCGACACACGCTGGTTCAATATGGTGAAGTCGGCGGGGTGAAACGGTGCATTACCCAAACCCGCCAACAGGGCGGTCACAACCAGCCCGCTGTAACCGGTCGCAGTGGCTGCTGACATCGCAGCCAACGCAAATATAACCATTGAAGCAAACAACACCGGGCGCGCGCCAATGCGGTCGACCAAAAAACCGGCCAAGGCCTGACCTGAACCTGAAACAACAAAAAATAAAGTAACCAACAAGCCGACATCTGAAAAACTCAGGCCAAACTCGCGCATAAACACAGGAAACAGAGGCGCTAGCAGCAGGTGCGAAAAGTGTGAGGTGGCATGTGCCAAGCCCACCAAGCCAATGACTTGAGCGTCTTGGCGCAGTGGGATAAGGTGAACGGGTTCAGCGGGAAGCACAGTAGCAGCAGCGGTATTCATGGCCAGAATAATACGCCGATTGCACGAGGCCTACGACTCCACTCATATGACCGCTGGCGCCAAGATCAGCCTGTTGTGCCTCCTGCTGCCTTTATACAGACGCGGTCGCGATAGATTTAAAGTAAAACACGCCTGGATCAAGCGCAGGGTCAACAGAAATATCGACTGTGGTGCCAGGTAAAAACTCCCCTTGCAACATGCGCTTGGACAATGGATTTTCAATGCGTTGCTGCATG
>Ga0209710_1002864_pt1 | contig 11850 bp, 23 predicted proteins | sample ArcticOcean_MG_C_5_FD_187436 | JGI IMG/M metagenome (GOLD analysis project Ga0209710, IMG submission 187436) | Marine microbial communities from western Arctic Ocean - ArcticOcean_MG_CB4_138 (SPAdes) (version 2) | ecosystem: Environmental > Aquatic > Marine > Oceanic | place: Arctic Ocean...
GATAACTGAAGATTTTTGTTCACAACAGAAGTGTCCACAGAAACAGCGGCAGCTGTAGAATTTAAAGGCTGTCCGCACTTATTACAGAAGTTAGGTTTAGCGTTAGCATAAGAAATTTTAGTGCCGCAGCTTTGACAGAATAGATGAGCCATACTATGTATTCTACTGTTTATATATTAATTTTCAAAAAAAACAAGGTGTGATGCGTCCTTTTATATATAAGCTGTTCGCCGCTTCCGCGTGAACGCATTTCTTGTTTATGACATATATTATTACACCTTTTCTCGATTTTCCAACTTAGAAATGATGAATTTTAAAATTTTGCTTCTAACAATGTCTTTATTGGTAAACTTAAAAGTAGTAATACCGTTTTCTACAGAATCATCAGTAGAAAATATATCAACCATTTTTTTGAACCCCGTTTTCCCATCAATATCGCTTTGCATGAAGTCTCCACATATGACTAACTTAGTATTTTCACCAATACGAGTAATCAAAGTCGTCAACTCTTTAAATGTAAAGTTCTGCGCTTCATCCGCAACTATAAGTTTATTTTCCCAGTTCGCACCCCTCAAAAAGTTGATAGGTATAGCGTTCACTCTTTCTTTCTGTTTTAAGTAAGCAGTATCACCCTCATGTATTATCTCTTCCAGTTTGTCATAAAGAGGTAGCGTGAAAAGGTTGAATTTCTCCGACATATCTCCAGGAAGACTACCTAGACCTTTATCCGCGCTTTCTACGATACTCCGCACATAAAGAAGGTCTTTGTCTTCCTCCTCAGACATTAACCTCAAACATCCATATAAAGACATGTAGGTTTTACTCGAACCAGCAGGTCCAGATACAAACATTATTTTTACCTCTGGGTCTAACAGCATATCTAGGAATTTATGCTGATTTGGGGTAAATTTGAATTTCCTCTTTTTAAACTTTATTGAAAAAAAGCTGTGAGGCTCCAACTGAATATCAGACAGTTTCTTTGATCCCATATGTTATATATTACACTGAATTTACAATTTTACCTGTTTAATCGTTGCAGTTGTTTGAATAGTCTCCCCTCCTTGGACCGAATACGATTCGGTTAAGACTCTCGCGCCAGCGGGGAATTTAATTAGATCATTACCTAATCCACCTAATACAGTGCTAGATGTATTGCCCTTGAAATTCAATATCAAGTTTATTGTATTTGTGAGCTTCTCTCCGCTGAAGCCTATCAAAGTGTTCAAGCCCGTAGACGATACAGATATCTCCTCCTCGACTCCATCCAGCAACATAGAAGACGCATTCACCGAACCTAAACCGTAAATTGGGGTGCGGGTGTATGTTCTATTGAAATTTATTTGGGATTGGACCTGACCCAACACATCCGCGTTGTCATTAACAACACACGTATGACCATAAACAACAAGATCAGTATCTAAGGGCGGCTCTTCACCACGATATGCATCAGTATCTCCAGTTATACCACCACCCACAGCAGGGTCTAATGAAACAAAATTAGCTTGCAAAATTACTGGCTGAAATGGACTCACGCTCAACGACACATCTTTAGCATAGCACTTGTTGTATATCCCGCTACCCAACTTCATAGTCACAAAATTATCTTGATTAGAATCCAATAAAAAATCCAACCCCGATACCATCCCCGATTGCAATAAACAACTAAATGAGATATCCGCAGATAGCGCATTGTCAAAAGTAAACTGATCAGAAGCATCAATACTCTTGCCCAACTTACGCCTCACACTAGATGCAGTATTGTAACTCACACTCGCTTGCGTGACTGGTAGATAACCATTGGGTTCGTTCGGCGGTGTTACCGCGCCAGCTTGACCTACGTAAACTGGAAATTCGCTGTATGGTATGCTCATTTGTTGTTATTACACTAATTAGTTATGAATTATAGGGGGTCGTGTTTTTTTTTAAACAAACAATCTGAATCATAACCCCGTCAGCGACTGGCTCAAGAATGGGTGGGGGTTTGACTATTGACAAATTGAAGTCGGACTCCCCCCGCCAGTTTGCTACGCAAACCCAAACTAAATTTTTCAGAAATGGGGGGGTGTCAAGTATTAAGTCGCATTATCTTTATAAATTTAATGCTAAAAAAAGCTTTTTGTTTCTGCGGTTCTGTGATATACTTTGCCTATGGAAAAAAATAGCTACAGTGCCAAAGCCGACAGAGTGAAAATAATTGACGAGGTCTACGAGATTGAAAATATCGTGATCGATGGCATCGACCACAGTGACGCGCCAGACTTTTGCGATGCGTTCATCTCTAGCGCAATGATCCGCAAGTTCGATGGCGCATGGCGCAAGGCTACCGATGACGAGATCGACTTCATCATGGAAGACACTGATCTTTTTTGCCAAAAATTAGAAGAAGCGATTTACTAAAATAATAGCAGAAAAAGCTTTTTTAAAATCAAAAACTAGACTAAAATACTGACATGACCGAGACAGACACACAAGAAGCGTTAGAAGCAATGGCCAAAGCCGAGGCCGCATGGAATGCCATGATCGATGAGACCGTGCAGGTTTCTGGGCAGTTCATAAAAGATTGCGAGGAAGCAACCGCTGCCATGACAACGCCATGAAAAATATCCTAGCGTTCATCGCGCTCCTCTTCATAGTTGTCCTCTGCGGCAACTTGGAGGAGGTCGAACACCAAGAAGAGCTTGAAAAAAAAGCAAAAGAAAGTATCGCCAACACCCCATTTTTAAAGTAAAATATTCTCACTATGAACAACACCACAAAACTATACAAGCTCAGTGACTCCGCGCTCAAGAGCGAACTCGTCAACCATGTCGTAACGTATGCGAACGAAGGGCCAAGCTCTATCAAGCAAGACGGCATCAGAACCTTCCTCATTGAAGAGGTAATGCACCAAGGCTTCTCCAAGAAGGATCGCCGCCGCTATGTCACGGCATACACCCGCGACTTAGATGACGGGGCGCAACGCAAGTATCGCACTCTTCATGTCGGAGGGATCACAAAGGTAAGCGGTCGCATTAGCACTGCGGCCCGTATGGTCAAATCTCTTTTCTAGTTTGTTTGCTAGTAGTTCCCCTGCCCCCTGTAATGGGGGGCAGGTTTTCTTTTGCTTGCAAGCAAAAAAGGAATTCTTTTTTAGTTGACATCCTCGCGAAAAACACTAAGGGAAAAAACGCTGTAACTCACTGAGTATCAATGAGTTAGCGCGAACGGCCCCGCCGCCCCGCCTAACTCGTTGAGTATCAACGACTTACGAGGGTTTTCCCCATAGGGTAATTCCTTGCGATGTCAAGCCTTTTTTTGATTAAAAAAACTTTTAATTAATAGCAGAAAAAGCTTTTTGTTTGTGATTTTCTGTAGTAAAATATGCGCATGACCGAGACCAACAAAGACAACATTACCGCCCTCACCAACAAGCAGTTCACTTACACAACCTCTAACAATGGGAATCTCCGCATGTATGTCCTCAAGGGAGTTGAGCGCATCGGCGACGGATTCGCTGTCGTGAAAGTCCTTGATAAAAGCCACGATAGCGAGACGGGAAACAAGCAGGTTTTCAAAACCGTGCGCTTCGCCAATATCGAAAGATAATCAAAAACCAAAATACTGACATGATCGAGACACAAGAAGCACCAGACCCATGCGGGTATTGGAACACGTATGATCGCGGGGATTATAATTTCTCGCCACTCGAACGCTCCATATTGGCGGGTGCTTACGAAGCAAGGCAAACGCAAGAAGCGTTCCAGAAAGAGAGCCAAGAAGCCCTCGACGCAATGGCCAAAGCGGAGGTCGCATGGGACAAGATGATCGACGAGACGGTCCAGTCCTCAGGCGAATTTATAAAAGATTGCGAAGAAGCAATCGCTGCCATGAAAGCATGACAGCGTCACCGCACCAGCCCGTCCCCCCATGTGGGAGGCGGGTTTTCTTGCGCTTACAAGCAAAAAAGAAATTCTTTTTTAGTTGACATCGACGCGAAAAACACCAAGGGGAAAAACGTTCTAACTCACTGAGTATCAAGGAGTTAGCGCGAACGCCCCCGCCGATCCGCCTAACTCATTGAGTATCAACGACTTACAGCGGTTTTTCCCATACTGTGTATCTGCATCATGTCAAGCCTTTTAATCAGAAAAAAAAGATTAAATATATGCAGAAAAACCTTTTTGTTTCCGCTTTTCTGTGATAAAATATTCCCATGTCCGACACTACCGCCACCTACCCTCACAGTTACTTTGGAAAACCCGCGCAAATCTCCCGCTATAACGAGCCCGAGATCATGAGCCACGACCCGAAACAATTAAGCTATGGGGCGATCCAGTTTGCAGACGGCACGGTTTTGCAAGTCACAACCCCCACCTTTATGTGGGCCGCTTTCGGTAAGTAAACCCACCTTCACCAACAACTTCCACCATGAGAATGACACTAAAAAAAATCCAAGACACTTACAAAGACCTAGGCACAATGAATAGCTGGACTTGGGGCGAAAACCCTGAAGAGTTTGAGCAAATGTGTGCCGAAAAATTAGGATCGGTGACTTGCTACCAAGGACAAACGTTCGAGGTGAAATGCTGCCATGCGAATAAAACCTTCTGGAAAGTCTTCACTTCCTAAAAAAAACATTTAAAAGGGGGGTTGACAATCCCCCCGCTTTTCAACCAACACTATACCACCGACATGACTAACACAGCATTTGACGTTGCTAAATCAGCATTTGAACACGCCCAAGAGAGATCCAATCTAAACTTTGATAACTTTATGCAGGAGCAAAGTGCCGCCCGTGACTTAGATTATAAAGTCTCTGAGGCCATTTGCCTCCTGAGCTTGGGTGGAGATCCTCACATCGCCAAACACCTGAACGACGCTCTTGGCACATTCAGAAACAACAAAGTAAAATCAGCGCTATGAATATCCACAACTTTAAAGACCAATCGAACAAGGGCAAAGCCCTTCTCATCCTCACTTACCCTTTCGCCGTTGGTGTGCATTGGATGGAATGGCGCAGGATGCGGAAACTTCAGCGCATGATCAGAAAGTGGATTGGTCTCGCTTGTAAGAATCCACAAGGGACCGAGGCCGAGATAGTCAAGGAGTGGAGCAGTGAACTCCGCGACATTTACGGCAAGTAAAAAACTTTTGTGTGTGTCGGCCCGTCCCCTGTGGTGGGGGGCGGGTTTTCTTTTGTCCGCAAGCAAAAAAGAAATTCTTTTTTAGTTGACTTGCGTGAGAAAAACACCAAAGAGAAAAACGCTCTAACTCGTTGAGTAGTAGGGGGTTAGCGCGATTCGCGGGGCCGTCCGCGCTAACTCGTTGAGTATCAGTGAGTTACAGAGGTTTTTTCTCTACTCGATAAATCGCGGCGAGTCAAGCCTTTTATTGCGCTATTTGGCCTAAAATGTCCTGACCTACATATTAAGCGGAAATACCTTGACCTACATATTAAGGAGAAATGTCCTGACCTGCATATTAAGGCCGAATATGCTGACCTGCAAAAAAAACATTAAAAAACATTAAAAAAGGGTTGCCCCCAAATCATTTTCTGTCATAATCTCCCCAGTTGAGAGACAGACTCTCACAAACAAAAAAACCATTAATACCATGCTTATCTACGCAAAAAATAAAGTCGATTCCGAACAACTCGCTGGCGTTCAAACTCCCGAAGGGACTAGGTCTCACACTCCGATCCCTCATCACAACTTGGTGAAGATGACTCGCAAGGCTCTTGACATCGCAGGTCTTGAAGTCACCGAAGAGGAACACGCTCTTGCCCGTGGTGGCTTGCGCTACTTCGGAGGTTTCGCCCTCAAAGGGATTGATGTATCTGGCGAAGATCGTCAAATCGTTTTGGGCCTTCGGAATGCTCATGACAAGTCTTTCGCTGCTTCGATTGCGGTAGGAAACAAAATGATGGTTTGTGACAACCTTTGTTTCTCCTCTGACATTAAGCTGGCTCGCCGTCATACCACCCACATTCTGGGAGACTTGCCCCGTGTCTTATCTTCTGCAGTCGCTCGCGTGACTTCGCATTGGCAAGATATGAGTAAGCGCATTTCGGCTTACCAGCAGACAGAAGTAAAAGATGCCGCTTCAATGATTGTCCAGCTTGTCGATTCTAAAGCTTTCCCAGCCCGTGACATTTACAAGGCTGTCGAAGAGTTCCGTAATCCTCGTCATGAGGAATTCAAGGGCGGTTCACTTTGGAGCCTTTACAATTCCGTCACTGAAAATCTAAAGGGTAGCGATTTGACAAAGCTTGCTGATCGCACGATGCGTATGCAATCCGTCTTCGATAAGTTCGCGAATCATTCGCCAGAGATCATCACTCAAGAGGACAAGGAGTCGGCCCTAGTTTTACCTGCATAATTATGAGGGAACAAGATAGAACATTTTTCGAGAGTGTGCTTTTCACTTGCCTTATTGTTTTAAGTGGACTCATCACAGCCTACGGCTTAATAGCCTTAATTAGAATGGTTTTTTGATTGACAGTCAGAAAAATACAGCCTCGCTTTCCTTAATCGGGAGCGAGGCTTTTTGTTTTACTCAGCTACGGAAAAACCTCTCTAACTCGTTGAGTATCAATGACTTAGGGCGATTCGCGGGGCCGTTTGGCCTAACTCGTTGTCGCTCAGTGAGTTACGCGGGTTTTCTGCTTAGTGTTTAATCTGCACAAGTCAAGCACTAAAAAATAATTAAAAAGAATTAAAAAAGCCTTGCCTCAAAATCAAATCCTGCCAAAATACTTTCGTTATGGGATTAGATCAATATGCAAACAGTCGGGACTCCAATGGAGAAAATTATGAAATCTGTGATTGGAGAAAGCACAACGCCTTGCAAGGGTGGATGCAAAAACTCTGGGCAATTAAAACTGGGAAGCCAGAAAGTGAATTGAATAGTGAAGCCTTGGAATTGACTGCCGAGGATTTAAAGATTCTCAAGTCAGTCGTCGAAGGTGGCAACTTGCCAGTAACTCAAGGTTTCTTTTACGGTGCTGACAGTAGCCAAGATGATTGGCGCAAAGAGAAGGATCTCGACTTTATCAAGGCGGCTTCCGAGGCGATTGATGGAGGGCAACAAGTTTTCTATTCTTGCTGGTATTAAATCTTAAATCAATAAACAAAATTATGTCACTACTAAATAAAGGCAACGCCAAAACACTCAAGGGCGAAAAGGTCGGGTTTCGAACCTTCGGACTCCATCTATCCCCTGCCGATAAATCAGGATTCAACGTCTGTCAATGGTCAAGCGCGGGATGCCGTGCCGCTTGCCTAGATACTGCAGGGCGTGGTTGTATGTCCAACGTCCAAACCGCTAGAATCGCAAAAACCAAAAGATTCTTTAAGGACAACTTTGCTTTTATGTCTGATCTTAGGATCGAAATTGGCAAGGCTATCAAAAGCGCAGCAAGGAAAAACTTAACTCCTTGCTTCCGTCTTAACCTCACAAGCGACATTCCTTGGGAGAATATCCGAAAGCATAGGGCTGATAAAATAAACGTCATGGAAGAGTTCCCACAGGTGAATTTTTATGATTACACAAAGGGCTTTTATAGAATGAGAGCTTGGCTTGATGGCAAAATGCCTGATAACTATCATCTAACATTCTCCCGCAGTGAAGTAACTAGCGATAATAAGATGAAAACAATTCTTGCGTTAGGCGGGAACGTCGCGGTTGTTTTCCGAGGAACACTTCCTAAAACTTATCTTGGCTATCCCGTAGTTAATGGGGATGAAAATGATTTGCGGTTTAAAGATCCCAAGGGCGTAATCGTCGGGCTAGTCGAGAAAGGTCTTGCGAAGAAAGACGAAACAGGGTTTGTAGTAGAGCCATAAGATATGTTTGAATTGTTTATAAACTTAGCCGTCTGCTTATTAATCTTACTAAGAAGAGACAGATGAAAGAAGACACTGCAGGAAAGAGCAACAACTAAAACAAAAATAAAATGGAACCAATAAAACCAGACTTCTCAGAAGCAAATAAGTTCGCTACCTTAAATAGAGGATTCACAGATCAGTTCAACAGAGCCTACAATGATTTTTGGCGACGTAGAAACATGGAAGTCCCTGACCCTTCTTGGTTCGGGGATAGGAGAAAGCGAGAAAAAGAAAAGAAGATTAACCAAACAGAAAAGAATACAAAATGAACAAAACAATTAAACTAACAGGCCGATTCCCCAACACTTTTAGAGTAAGGGAAGCGGAGGACTCATCCTTTCACGCTGGCCGAGCGAGTGACTACGCTTTCGAGTGGGACGATGGAGAAAAGAAGCATTTCATTCGCATCTCTTTGCGCACGGCAAAAAAGCTTACCAAAGTATTTGAAAAGTTCGGCTATAAGCAAATAAGATAATTATGGCTAAAAATTATAAGCCTCGCTATGATTGGTACAAAGGAAAGCCAATAGGGATAGATGATAAACATGGGAACCCTATAAAAGAGGGCGACATCGTTTCAATTAAAGAAACAAAGATTGTATCTAGTAAAAAAAAGAAGCATACTATAGAGCAAGTCGTTGAATATAGCGAAGAATTTTGTGCGTTTACTCTCTATGCATTTCTTTTCCTCGTTAAAATCTCCCCCGATTCTCATAATGTTGGTTATGAATTTGAAATAATAGGGACTCGCAAAGAAGAGGAATAAAACCCTCCTAACTCGTTGAGTATCAACGGGTTACGCGGGGCGGCGGGGCGGATCGGCCTAACTCACTACTAATCAACGACTTACAGCGTTTTTCTTTCGCGGCTATTAGGCACAAAAAAAACCTGCGATTACGCGGGTTGCTTATTTATTGGGCTTTATTTGGACCTGCATTTATTTGGGGCAAATGTCACGACCTAGGGTTTGTTCTCTTATTTGTATCTTACGTTATAGTTCTACTCCCACCTTCGGTGGGAGTCAAGGAAAAAATCGCGCAGCATGTAGTAACACTATACGCTTTGTGTTATTTGGGGTCTTTCCGTTGACCTGCGCTTATTTACGGTTATTTGATTGACCTGCGCCTAATCGCTTATTTAGAATGTTTCGGTTGACCTGCGGTTATTTGCGGCCTTTCGGTTGACCTGTGTTTATTTGGGGTTATTTGCTTGACCTGCATATTATCTGATCGAGTAATACTACCTCCTCTATTCGCTCCTTATTATCTAAAATGGCTTGTTTGTGGAATAAGACCTCGCCCTGCGCTTATTTAGGCTTTATCCCACGACCTGCAATTGTTTCGCCTTATACCATTTCGGTGGTTCGCCGCTCTTCCACTTCGCCATGTATGATTTGTCGTAGCAATAGTACTCTCTATATTGTTCGATTACCCCTAGGGAGTCGAAGCCGTCCACTTGGCGGCAGTGCTGGTCTTGGCCAATCGCCACTGTGAATTCAGTTTGCTCCTCTTTATTGAATTTTAATCTGTGCCTGTTCTCCAACACCCAAGCAAAAGTACTCACGCTCTTGTGTATCCTGCCATACCGTTTCGTATACTCACAAAACAAAGCTGCTGTATGCTTGAGCAACCAATCGAAATTACCCCTTGACTCCCTAGCCCAAACAGAAGAAGGGTGGTTGTAATGAGTCTTTTTATATGGTGCTTCTATGCCCTGCATCCAAAACGCCGTGCAGAGTAACTGATTAGATTCTAAAATCATTTTAACACAATGCTTGTCACACTGTTGTTGGGCGGCGATCTCTGGGTCCGAGTCAAGGATGAATATGTTCATATGTGTTTGTAAATTGAATTGGGGCAGGAGTCAAGCCAAAGCACACTCAACAGGAATCGAACCTGTAACCTACGCATTAGAAGTGCGTTGCTCTATCCAGTTGAGCTATGAGTGCTTTTTGTTTTGTTTATTTGCTGGACGAAGTAGATGCGGCGGGATTCGAACCCGCACTTGAGCGATTTTAAGTCGCTTGCCTCTACCAATTGGGCTACGCATCCATCGTACAAAGCAATATCAAAAGGGTTATTAAGATGACAACAAATGATTGAATCTCGTCCATTGTGAATTTAAAATGTTTTAAAAGATAAAAAAAGGTATTTAATTAATTAAAAAGGGCAAATCGTTCTCAATTCTTCAGTTTCCACCTTTTCATGATACCTACAATGATCTCTTTGATATAAACCCCTATGTATATGTAGTATATTAGTTATCTTCAAACGTTGGTTTGTATATTTAATAAATGATTACAAAGAACTAACTAAATAAATCATAAGGGTAATGACCTTTATCTTCTTCACTACGGGCATTGTGAATTATACGTTGATTTACCTGACGTAGTTTTTCCTTTGCTTCTGGTTCTCTGTCTCCTAGTAGGAATTCTATCTCGGACAGGGCATCTAAGATATCAAACAATAAATTCTTATTATGTTGTTTCATTGGTCGTCTGTCCAGTCTTGGATTGATCCTTCACCATAGCCAGTATGTTCTCCTAGGTCTTCAAAGGTGAACCCATTCATCTCTGTGACTTCGGTGTTACGTCTCATGTGTGTGGTCTTTTCGTATGTTGGTTGGGGGATGGCAGCGTTTTCCCAAGGTGGGATTTCACTGCTATCGAAGTATTTCTCTACTGTCGAGCCAAGGTTCTCCCCGACTAAAACCTCAAAATCATCCATAATCTTTGCATAAGCATCGTCTATGGAGTCTGCATCCACTACCTTACTAAAAGAAACTTTAATCTTCATTGATTAGAATCTTTATGGCTCCTCTGAACCCCTTTAGGGTAACAATATCACCTGCTTTAGTTTGGTGCTTTAACTTAGTGATAGATATTCTTTTATCTCCCCTAGTCTTAGCCTTATAGAATGTAACTTTAGCTTCGGTTCCATCAGGATACTTGCCCGAAACTAAATGCTTTGCACCACATTCTGCTTCTGAATAATCAAAAGAGAACTTCTTGGCCAATTCACAAACTGATTTGTTTGCATCGATAATACTCTTATTGAGCATGGTTTCTGTTATGTTTATTTTTGCTTTCATTGAATTTCGTGGGTAAATGTGATTGCTTCTATCTCTACACCGTCTATGAGCTTACCAATTAAGTCTCCCTCATCTTTAAGATCCTGCATTTCGAAGTATCTAGATACGGTCCCATCTAATGATGATAGATCGAAGTCTTTAGGGTCTTCTGGGTTGAAGTGCTTGATGTCCTCAGAGAACTGATCGTCCCCCAACCAGCAGACAGTCTTAGTATTGTCTTCCGCGTCTGTGACTATTATGACTTGACTCTTCATTTTTGCTTAATAAACTTTTTGTGTTCTTCTTTTATGATCGGCACAACCATATGCTCTACCAACCTGACTAATGCTTCCTCTAGATTATCATCATTAAGAACGTTGGATAAACCGCTGACACCAAGGGCTGCGTGATGAACTTCATGCATGAGAGTATCCAATTTCTCCTCTGCTGACAAGGATTTTCTAATACAAATAACTCTTGCATCAAAATCCATTACGCCGAAGTCTTCGATTTCTTTTGAAATGATCTTAAATTCCATGCCCCCAATCAAAATGTAGGGGGGGAGCTTATATTGTTTTTTCTTTTGTGCCATTAGTTTATTCTTTCTAATACTTTTATACCTTTACCAGTGATCTCTCTCTTACCATCTATCTTCATAAATCCATTCTTAAGTAGGTGGATCTCAGCATCTTTCTGGACAGCAGTTCTTGACATCCCAGTAACAGCGCAAAGCATTTGTAGAGTGCAAGCCCCTCGCTCCTTGAGAATCCTCATCACTTGAAGCTCTGTGGCATTGATACCGAATGGCATGATGCCTAGGAGATCGCGTAATTTATTCCAGTCTTTTCTAGAGAAGGTGGATTTGTTATTGACTTCCGCAAACGCTTTGATCTCTAAAGCTCTTTTGATTGCAGATC
>Ga0209710_1002867_pt1 | contig 11840 bp, 11 predicted proteins | sample ArcticOcean_MG_C_5_FD_187436 | JGI IMG/M metagenome (GOLD analysis project Ga0209710, IMG submission 187436) | Marine microbial communities from western Arctic Ocean - ArcticOcean_MG_CB4_138 (SPAdes) (version 2) | ecosystem: Environmental > Aquatic > Marine > Oceanic | place: Arctic Ocean...
AATTATGATGGAATTAAAAAAAGTAAAACTAAAATTAAAGATAACGTTTTTATTGGGTCTAATTCATCATTAGTTGCTCCTATAACAATAAATAAAGATAGTATTGTTGGAGCTGGGTCTGTAATAACAAAAAATGTCAAACAAGGTAGTTTAGCATTAACCAGACCCTTACAAACAGAGGTTAAATATTACAAAAGAAAGCAAAAAAAATAATGTGTGGAATTATAGGCATCACTAGCAGCAAACCAGTTTCATCTGCAATTATAAATTCACTAAGAAAATTAGAATATAGAGGTTATGACTCTGCTGGAATTGCAACTTTATCAGATGGAGTAATTAACGAAGTTAAATCTGAGGGTAGAGTTGAAAATTTAGAAAAAAATTTAGTTATTAAAGGCATGTTAGGTTCTGTTGGTATAGGTCATGTTAGATGGGCAACTCATGGAATACCAAATACAGTTAATGCACACCCTCATTCATCGGAAACAGTTTCTGTGGTTCACAATGGAATTATAGAGAACTCTACAATTCTAAAGAAATATTTAATTAGCAAGGGGCATAAATTTAAATCACAAACAGATACAGAGGTAATAGTTCATTTGATTACTGAATATCTAAAAGAATATGATTTAAAAAATTCAATATTAAAAATGCTTAATAAACTTCATGGAAGTTTTGCTTTAGGCATAATCTTTAAAGACGAACCAGATCTTATTGTTGGTGCTAGAAGGGGCTCTCCACTAGCAGTGGGGTATGGACCTAACGAAAACTATTTAGGTTCAGATTCATACGCTTTAAAATCAATGACTAATAAGATCTCATACTTAAATGATGGTGAGTTCTGTATTTTAAAAAAAGATCATGTTGAATTTTTTGATGAAAATGGAACTAAAGTTAATAAGAAAGTTCTAGAATTATCCACAAATGAGCAAAATTATGAAAAAGGCGATTTTAAACATTTTATGGCAAAAGAAATTGAAGAACAACCGACTACTTTAAAAAATTGCATCAAAGAATACATTGATACCATTAATAACGATATCAATATTTATAATTTCCCTTGGGATCTAAAAGAAATTTCTTCTATAACTCTAATAGGATGTGGAACAGCGTACCATTCTTGCTTAATGGCAAAGTATTGGTTTGAAGAATTAACAAAATTAGATGTTACAATTGATATTGCTTCAGAGTTTAGGTATCGAAATAATAGATTTAAAAAAGATAATTTGTATATTTTTGTTTCCCAATCCGGTGAAACAGCAGACACATATGCTGCGTTAGATTTATGTAATAAGAATGAAATGAAAACATGTAGCGTGGTTAATGTTATTGAAAGCTCAATTGCAAGGGATTCTAATTTTGTATTACCAATTCATTGTGGCCCCGAAATAGGGGTAGCTTCAACAAAAGCCTTCCTTGGACAAATGCTTGTTCTGTATATTTTGATATTAAAATTAGCCTCTTTAAGAAAAGATTTGAATGAAGATAAGTATGTAAATAAAATTAAAGACTTAAAAGCATTACCAAAATTAGTTGAAGAAACCTTATTGACTGAAAATAAAATTCAAACAGTTTCAAGTACATTTACCGATGCTAAAGGGTCAATGTTTTTAGGAAGAGGGTTTTCCTACCCTATAGCTTTAGAGGGTGCTCTTAAATTGAAAGAATTAGCGTACGTACATGCAGAAGGGTATCCAGCAGGAGAAATGAAGCATGGCCCATTAGCTTTAATAGAAGACGGAATGCCAGTAGTAGTTTTGGCTCCAAGAGATAATTATTATCCAAAAACAATTTCAAATATGCAGGAAGTTATAGCAAGAGGTGCAAAAGTTTTATTAATTACCAATAAAAGTAAGGACGAAGTTGTGTCAGAGAATATTTGGGAAACCATAGAAGTTGAAAATACTAGTAATGACTTACTACCATTTCTATTAACAATTCCTTTGCAAAAATTAGCTTACTATTCAGCACTTAAAAAAGGTTATGATATAGATAAGCCAAGAAATTTAGCGAAATCTGTTACAGTTGAATAATTATTAAACTCTGCTAGAACACTTCTAGGTTGAATATGAAAAATTGGAAAATAAATAGCTGGAGAAACTATCCTGTAAAGCATATTCCGGAGTATCCGGATAAAAAAGAATTAGATGGAGTTCTTAATAAAATTAATAATTTCCCACCATTAGTTTTTGCAGGTGAAACAAGACATTTAAAGGAACAGCTTGCTCAAGTTGTTGATGGAAAAGCATTTTTATTACAAGGAGGAGATTGTGCGGAAAGTTTCGCAGAGTTTCATCCTGATAACATTAGAGATACATTTAAATTGATACTTCAAATGTCTTTAGTTCTCACTTACTCAGCATCTGTCCCTGTGATTAAATTAGGAAGAATAGCTGGACAATTTTCTAAACCAAGAAGTTCATCAGTCGAAAATGTTGATGGTGTAGAATTGCCTAGTTATTTAGGAGACAATATTAATGGTATGGAATTTAATGAAAAATCAAGAGTACCAGATCCAAAGAGGCTATTCAAAGCATACTCTCAATCAGCTTCAACTCTCAATCTTATAAGAGCTTTTTCCCACGGAGGGTTTGCTGATCTTAAAAAAGTTCATACTTGGAATTTAGGTTTTATTAAAAAAACACCTGCAGGTAAAAAATTTAAAGAATTAGAGGATAAAATTGCTGATGCGCTAGCATTTATGGATGCATGTGGAATTAACTCAGATTTTAACAGAAGGTTAAAAACTGTAAATTTTTGGACTTCTCATGAGGCACTATTACTTCCATTTGAACAAGCAATGACTAGAGTAGATTCTACAACTGGTGAGTACCATGCCACTTCTGCACACTTTGTTTGGATAGGCGATAGAACTAGACAATTGGACGGTGGACATGTTGAGTTTTGCCGAGGTATTGAAAATCCTATCGGAATTAAATGTGGTCCTACCTTAAAAAGTGAAGACTTAATTAACTTATGTAATAGAGTTAATCCTAACAATGAAAAAGGTAAAATCACATTAATTTCAAGATTTGGTAGTGAGAATGTTGAGAAACATCTTCCAAAATTAATTAGATCTATCAAAAAAGAAGGCTTAAATGTAATTTGGTCATGTGACCCGATGCATGGAAATACAATAAAAGCTACTTCTGGATATAAAACTCGTCCTTTTAATAATGTAGTTAAAGAAGTTAAAAATGTTTTTGAATGTCATCAAAGTGAAGGTAGTTATGCTGGTGGCTTACATATAGAAATGACTGGTCAAGATGTAACCGAATGCACAGGTGGAGCTCAAAAAATATCAGATCAAGATTTATCTGATAGATATCACACACACTGTGATCCGAGACTTAATGCCAACCAAGCTCTTGAACTAGCATTTTTAATTTCCGATGAAATTAAAAAAAATACCACATATTCAAGTAAAAATATTAAAGCGGCATCTTAATAGATTGTATTAAACACAATTTCGTTTAAATTTTATAAAAATGAAACCTTTAGAAAAAGCACAATTCATAAGTAATTGGATTAAAAACTACACTGAAATGATGCCAAGTAAGGCAGAATCTTTAATAATTGGAATATCGGGAGGCATAGACTCTTCTGTTTCAAGCACACTAAGTGCTATGACGGGTTTAAAAACAATAGTTTTGTCCATGCCAATTAAACAAAAAGCATCCCAGCATGATTTAAGTCTTAAACATCAAGAGTGGCTTGTTAAAAATTTTAACAATGTAGAGGCACAAACCATAAACTTAGATAAATTATTTGAAACATTTGAAAATACTTTATCCAAATTTGACAGTGACCTCGGTTTGGCAAACTCAAGAGCAAGGCTTAGAATGACAACTCTTTATCAAGTAGCTGCATCAAACAAGGGAATTGTAGTTGGTACAGGTAATAAAGTCGAAGATTTTGGAGTAGGTTTTTATACCAAGTATGGTGATGGAGGAGTTGATATTTCTCCCATTGCAGACTGCAACAAAACAGAAGTTTGGGAGATGGGTAAAGAACTTAATATATTAAAGGAAATAATTGAAGCAGCTCCAACTGATGGTTTATGGGATGATGGAAGAACTGATGAAGGTCAATTGGGCCTTAAATACGAAGAATTAGAAGAAGCTATGTATAACCCTAATTCACTAAATAGAGATAAATATGAAAAAATAAGAAAGATGAACTTACATAAGATGGAACTGATCCCAGTTTGTAAGATTCCCAACTAATCTTAAAGATTAACAAACATAAAATTAAAGTATAATTCTAGACTAATGAATAAAGATATTTATTTAACAAATAATCTAAAGAATAAAAAAGAGAAATTTCTTCCTATACACATAGAAAAAATTGGAATGTATGTGTGTGGCCCAACAGTTTATGACAACCCACATATCGGTAACGCAAGGCCGTTAGTTATATTTGATATTTTATTTAAAGTTTTAAAATCAAAATATGGGAATAACTCAGTAAATTATGTGAGAAATATTACAGATGTTGATGATAAGATAATAAAATCATCGAAAGAAAAAAATATTTCAATATTGGAATTGACCAACAATATAATTAAAGATTTTAACGATGATTGTGAGTATTTAAATTTAGATGTACCTAGTCATCAACCAAAAGCAACAAATCATATCGAATTAATGATTGAGATGATTTTAACTTTGTTAAAAAAAAATTTTGCTTATGAAATAGATGGGCATGTTTATTTTGAAGTAAATAAATTTGAAGACTATGGTAAATTATCAAATAAGAAACTAGAAGATTTAATAGCCGGATCAAGAGTAAAAGTTTCAGAAAATAAAAAGAATGCTGAGGATTTTGTTTTGTGGAAACCTTCATCTAGTGATGAGCCATTCTGGGACTCACCATGGGGAAAAGGAAGACCTGGTTGGCATTTAGAATGCTCTGCTATGTCAAAGAAATATCTAGGAGACACATTTGACATTCATGGAGGAGGCATTGATTTAATTTTTCCACACCATGAAAATGAAATAGCTCAATCTCGTTGTGCAAATAATACTAAATCTTTTGCAAATTACTGGATACATAATGCTTTTATAACTATGTCGAATGAAAAAATGTCTAAATCAACTGGTAACATATTAAAAATTAAAGATTTTAAAGAAAATATTGATGGTCAAGTTTTAAAACTTGCTCTTATGAGTGCCCACTACAAACAGCCCCTAGATTGGAATGAAAAACTTTTAAATGATTGTCAAAATACTATTGAAAAATGGTATGAGGTTTATCTACCTGTTGATCAAAAAAGTATGCTTAGCGAAGATATTCTATCTCCATTATACGATGATCTAAATACACCTGGCTATATAGCAAATTTACACCAGCTTTATGAAAAAGCGTTAAAAGGAAATGATAATAATAAAAGTTTATTTGTTTTAGCATGTAATTTTATTGGCATTCTAAATAAAACTAAAGAAGAGTGGCTATCTATTAAAAAGAAAAAACTATTAATTAGTGAGATAGACATTTTGAAAAAGATTGAGCTAAGAAACAAAGCAAGAAAAGATAAAAACTACAAGGAAGCTGATAAAATCCGAAAAGATCTTTCGGATAAAGGTGTTTTAATAGAAGATAAAGATGGTAAAACAATTTGGAAACTAAAATGAGTAAAGAACGACTTTATATATTTGATACCACGTTAAGAGATGGTGCCCAAACTCAAGGTGTAGATTTTTCTGTAGATGATAAAGTAAAAGTTGCTACTGCACTGGATAATCTAGGTGTAGATTATATAGAAGGAGGATGGCCTGGAGCCAATCCTACAGATACTGAGTTTTTTCAAAGAAAACACACATTTACTAATGCAAAATTAACCTCGTTCGGGATGACCAAAAAGACAGGTCGTAGCGCCAATAATGATCCTGGGTTATCTGCAATTTTAAACTCAAACACACCTGCAGTTTGTTTAGTAGGAAAATCTTGGGATTTTCATGTCGATATTGCATTAGGTATTTCTAATGAAGAAAATTTAGAAAACATAAGAGAAAGCACCAAACATTTTGTTAAAGAAAATAAAGAATTTATGTTTGACGCAGAACATTTTTTTGACGGATATAAGGCTAACCGAGTTTATGCAATAACTTGTCTTAAGGCTGCATTTGACGAGGGTGCCAGATGGATTGTTCTATGTGACACCAATGGTGGAACCTTGCCTCACGAGATTACAAAAATAGTGACAGAAGTTTCAAAAGTTATACCAGGTCAAAATTTAGGAATACATGCTCACAATGATACAGGCAATGCAGTAGCTAACACTTTAGCTGCAGTTTGGGCGGGTGTAAGACATATTCAAGGAACAATTAATGGATTAGGTGAAAGATGTGGTAATGCTGATTTGATGACAATAATCCCTACAATTTTTTTAAAAAAAGATTTTGCCTCAAAATTTACGTTACAAATTAAACCTGATAATATTAAAAATTTAACACAATGCTCTAGATTGTTAGATGAGATATTGAATAGAAAACCTAATAAACATTTGCCCTATGTTGGTGCAGCAGCATTTTCTCATAAAGGAGGCCTACATGTATCTGCAGTACAAAAAGATCCAAAGACTTACGAACATATAGATCCAGAAGAAGTTGGAAATTCTAGAAATATTGTAGTTTCTGATCAATCAGGCAAGTCAAACATAATTTCAAGATTAAAAACTATTGGAATAGAAATAGAAGAGAACGATCCTAAAATTAAAAAACTTTTAGATGAAGTAAAAGATAGAGAATTTATTGGATACAGCTATGACGGTGCTGATGCTTCTTTTGAATTACTAGCTAGGCGAATTATAAGTGAAATACCAAGATATATTTTAATTAAAGAATATGATGTTTCGGTTAAAAAGAATTCATCTGGAAAAATAGTTTCATCAGCAAAAGCCCAACTTGAAGTCGATGGGCAAAAAATTATTTGCGAAGGTGAGGGTAATGGACCTGTAAATGCTTTAGACAATGCTATTAGAAAAAATGTAGAAAAATTAAATAAATATTCTAAATATTTAAAAGATCTTAAGTTGGTTGATTATAAAGTTAGGATTCTAAATACAGGAACAGAAGCGATAACGAGAGTTTCGATAGAAAGTACAGATTCAGAGGGTAAAAATTGGTTTACTATTGGAGTTTCAGCTAACATCATTGATGCTTCATTTAAAGCCTTGGTAGATAGTTTGGATTATAAACTATTTAAAGATAAGGCTCCAGCTAGCAAATAATTATGAAGACTAAAATATATTCCAAAGTACCACTTGATACTAAGAGCAGAATAAATGTTAAGCCTGTTATATGCTACCCAATAGACAACTTAAAAGAGACCAATTTATCCATATTACATAATGCCAGAAAAAACTTAGAAAATATTAATGAAATAATAATACCTCCAAGAGACGCAAAAACTTTTGAGGTAAAAAAAGGCAACTTTTTTAGAATTGAAAGTATAGAAGGACCTCAAGTTGGAGATTTGAATATTTTTCAAGCAAATAATTTAGAAGAGAAATTTTACTCAGGTAAAACTAGAGCTCTTTATGGAACCCATCTTTCAACAGGAGATAAAATGTTAAGTAATTTTCCTTATCTAAGGTCATTAGCCACAATAACTTGGGATACTTTAGATTGGTACGGATACGATAAAGATGGAGGATCTGTTCACGATGTTATTGGAACACGATGTGACCCTTATACTTCTAAGCTACTTTCAAATAATGACTATCATTATTGCTGCCATTCAAACTTAACAAGAGCTTTAGTTAATGAAAAAGGAATTAAGATAGATGAAGCTGAAAAATTAATTCACGATGTTTTAAATGTTTTTATGTGCACTGGCTTTACTAATGATACTAAACAGTATTTTATGAAATCAAGTCCTGTAAGACCAGGTGATTATTTAGAATTCTTTGCTGAAACAGATTTACTTGGTGTTTTATCAGCTTGCCCTGGTGGAGATTGTGGATCAGAACACTCTTCAGATAATGTTAAATGTTATCCATTAAAAGTTTCAATCTGGTCTACACCAGAAGAGTTACTTAAAGATTTGACTAGTTCAAAAATATCAAGTTATAATAGAAGTCACGGGTTAGGCTAATTAAACTATTAATGTCCTTTAATAATATTTCATTTATTTTACACCAACCTCAATTATCTGAAAATGTAGGTGCTAGTGCCAGAGCAATGAAAAATTTTAAATTTAAAAAATTAATTATTGTAAAACCAAAGCCAATTTTTCCTAACGATAAAATTTTAGCAACATCTGTTGGTGCTAAAGATTTAATTGTAAATGCAAAAGTATATGAATCTTTAGAACAGGCTGTAAAAAAAGCAGACTATGTGATTGCTGCATCAGCAAGGTTTAGAAACAAAAATATTAAACATATAAAATTGAATGATTTAAAAAAAATCGATTTTAATAAGAAAGTTGCATTTTTATTTGGATCTGAGTCATCTGGACTATCTAATAATGAAATTAGTTACGCAAATTGTACAATGCAAATACCAACCAATCCAGATTTTAAATCATTAAACTTATCTCACAGTGTTATTATTGTTGCACACACTGTAGCTAATATTATTAGTCTAAAGGGAACAAAATACTCTAAATCAAAAAAAGTAACTCCTGCAAGTAAAAGAGATGTTCAAGCAATGACTAATTTATGTATAAAAAGATTAGAAGAAAAGAGTTTTTTTAAACCTTTAGAGAAACGACCCATTATGTTAGAAAACTTAAGAAGTATTTTTTCTAAAATGGAGCTATCTGAGAAGGAAATACGTATTTTATCAAGCGTATTTGCAAGTTTAGCTAAAAAAGGTTGATTGACAAAATAATGAGTAAGTTTATAACCCCTCCTATCAAATGACAAAAAGAATTAGTGCTAAACACAAAATAGACAGAAGGTTAAAAATTAACCTATGGGGTAGACCCAAAAGTCCTTTCAATAAAAGAGATTATGGACCTGGACAGCATGGCCAAGGTAGAAAAGGGAAACCTTCTGATTATGGTATTCAGCTACAAGCTAAACAAAAATTAAAAGGTTATTATGGTAATATTAATGAAAGACAATTCAGAAATATTTATAAAAAAGCTGCTATGCAAAAAGGTGATACTGGTGAGAATTTAGTAGGACTACTTGAGAGAAGGCTAGATTCAGTTGTATACAGAGCGAAATTTTCAACAACAGTATTTTCAGCTAGACAACTTATTAATCATGGCCATGTGAGAGTTAATGGAAAAAAAGTTAACATTGCTAGTTACATTGTTAGCGAAGAAGACACGATTGAAATTAGAGATAAATCTAAAAAATTAGCATTTATTGATATTGCCTTAGCTAACAAAGAAAGAGAAACGCCTGAATATATTCTTATGGATGAAAAAAACAAAAAGTTACATTTGTTCAGAACTCCTAAATTTGAAGAAGTTCCTTACCCAGTTGTTATGGAGCCTAATCTAGTAATTGAATATTACTCTAGATAATAAATATTTTTTAAAGCAAATATCTAAAGATGTTACCTGATAAAATTAAAGATTATTTAATCGAATACATTAGTCAAGAAGTCTACGTCCAAGTAGCTGTTGTAAAAGGTAAAAATAAAATCACAACGAATGCAGCAATTAATAAATACTTTGAAAGTAATCACTTTAGGGGGTTAGCTGAAGGCAAACCATATAATATTTTTCTAAATGATTTAAAAGATAAGTGTTTAGGAAAATTGCTTAATTCTCCAATGAGAGACAGTAAAACAGCTGATAAAATTATTATTGAGTTACAAAAAAAACTTAATGAATTAAAAACTGAAGAATTAAATGATACATATTGGGAAGTTGAGACGGGTGAGTTTCTTAAAGGCTGTGACATTAAAGAAATAGAAGAAGAAAGAGACGCACTTATCAAATTTCTAACATCTAAAGATGAAGCAAATGAAACAATAGTCACTCTTTGTGAAAAGTATGAAAAATTTTGTAAAGAAAAGCACCCAGAAGCACCATTGCCATTAGAAATTTTGAATAATTAAAAATTTAAATAAAGCATTCCCAAAAATTTCTTTCTAGAATAGTTGATTTTTTAAAATTACCTTTAAGTTTACTCAAATTTTTATTCTTACTATTCTTAAAAAGAATATCTAAATAATGAATATTATCTTTGGCAACTTGTTGGTACTCTTTTGATGAGTACATCTTAATCCAAGAGCTATATTTACTTTTTTCCCAATTTTTAATTTTTGAAAGTTTAAATCCAATCTCTCCATAACCAATAATACATGGGGATAAACTTGAGAATATATCAAGATTATTACCATTTTTACCTACACTCAATACATGATCTGTGTAAGCGCTATTAGCTCTCTGAACTTTAATATTACTAAGAGATCTAAGTGGTATCTTCCATTTTTTGCAATAGTTAACGTGAAGTTTGATTTCGTGATCAATGCCTTTAATAAAATTTACTGATCTACTGATCTCATCAAACGAATTAGATTTATAGACACTTAGAGCTAAAATTTTTATTGGGAAGTTTATTTTTAACTAAATCAGATAAAAATTTATGATCAGTATATTCAGACCATTCTTTATTACAGCTACTTTTTAATTTATAAAAATAAGTTTTTTTATTATTATAAATATCCACTATTCCTTAATCAAAGTTTTAATTTTAGAAAAATCAAACTTAGCATTTTTTTTAAAGATCAATATTGTTATTATTGGAGTAAATGCTGCTAAAACAAAAGACCAAAATAATAATGCTGTTGAAATCCATAATGGAAAAGCATCAGCAGGAATTAATCCACCAATTAAGATACTTTTATCAAATGTCTGATTAGGAAATAATAGAAGACCTGAAACCAAACCCATTATAACAGATATTAAAGAAAGCCTCTCATTAGCGTCACCTTTAAACATTCCATAAAAAATAGGAAAGACTGCAGCACAACACAACAAATCTGCAAATAAGAACATAAATAATACGCTATATCCTTTTGATGCTATCAAAAACACAATTACAGATAGACCACATATCAAATATCTAGAAAGTGAAAGATAACTATTACTATCTTTTAGGCTAATAAATTTATTTCCTTCAATAATAATTGTACTTGAGATTGCATTAATAAGCGTATCCATACTACTAATCACTAAAGCTAAGACTAAAACTAATATTGAAATAGTTAACAATGAATTTATTCCAGAGAATGGCTCAAGTAAAAGAGTGAAAAATAAAGTACTAGGATCCGTTGCTTTATCAACTGATACTGCAAGAATTCCAAAGAAACCTAAAACAAGCATAAACGGAATTACGATAAAGAAGGCAGACATAAATCCTTTTCTTAAATCATCTGCACTCTTAGCCGCAAATACTCTTTGCCAGACACCTTGGTCAAATAAGTTTGTTGCAAAAACAGCAATGAAGAAAGTTAAGCCTGCAGTATAACCATAAAAATATTTACCATTCATAAGTGTTCCAGCTTTTTCATTAACCAAATCCATTGAAAAAGTATTATTTCCAGAATTAAAAATATGGTTAATAGCAAATATTAATAAAATTATGATTATAATAAATTGAATTTTATCTGTAAAAATTGAAGCTCTAAGCCCCCCGTAAAGAGTGTAGGATAGTGTCGCAACAATTATAACAAGAGAGGTTTGCCAAAGAGGAAACCCTGACATTAAGTTAACAACTTTTGCAATCGCTGTTACTTCAGCTGCAAAATAGACAAACATGTACATTATTGTTAATAATAAAACTAAACGAAACATAGCTTTACCAAATCTAATTAGAACAAATTGAGTAAGAGTATTACCATTAGGCATAATTTTTCTCATTCGCTGACCAATTG
>Ga0209710_1002880_pt1 | contig 11809 bp, 12 predicted proteins | sample ArcticOcean_MG_C_5_FD_187436 | JGI IMG/M metagenome (GOLD analysis project Ga0209710, IMG submission 187436) | Marine microbial communities from western Arctic Ocean - ArcticOcean_MG_CB4_138 (SPAdes) (version 2) | ecosystem: Environmental > Aquatic > Marine > Oceanic | place: Arctic Ocean...
TGTTCGTAAAACTATACAAGAAAACATGCGAGATAAGACTCGTACAATCGAAGGTGCAGTGCATGATCTAGTTGACGAGTTTGTCAACGGTGGTTACAAAGATCCAGACAAGTTTTCATTAATGAAACTATTGCGTGCTGAAGGTTGCCCTCCACAAACAATTGATATTATTGCTGATCCACTCAAAGCACAATTAACTGAAATTAACGAGTTGATGACACCTCCAACAAAGAAACAACTTGAAAAGATGTCAGATCTCGAGCAAGACCTGGTTGCACAACTAGAAGAAGGTTACTCACATCTTGGCAAATTACAAATACGTAGTTTACAAAAGTTTTTAGAACGTGCAGTTGGTGAATGTGCAAGTTATGTACAGGTTAAGAAAGCAGATCGTCAACCACGACCGGCTAAAGCAAAGACACCTGCACAACTAACTAGGAAGTTTAAGTACCTTAAGAAGTTTGAGGAACTTGGCTTAACCAGTATTAGCAGTGAAAAGATGGTTGGTGGAACTGAAGCATGGCTTTACAATACCAAAACACGTAAGTTGATATATGTAATTGCTGACGAAGTAATACAAACCTATAGTATAAAAAGCAACAGTGTAATTGGCTTTGATCCAAACAAGAGTGTGCAGAAAACACTGCGTAAACCAGCAGAGCAGATCAAAGAACTAATGAATGGTGGTAAGCCCAACAATAGAAAGCAGTTTGCCAGTATTAAATCAACTGAGATCAAGTATAACGGACGTGGCAATGAACATGTAGTAATACTCAAGGCTTGGTGATTAGTATAAATACTGTCATAGGATGGTATTATGGCAACTGAAACACTCGATCAAACATTAGATACAAAGAAACAAGAAGTAATTAACTATGTAAAGTTACAATTAGGCGAAGGCATAATTGACACCGAACTTGATGCAAGTCATTACGAAGCCGCATACCAAAGGACAATTGGTACATATAGACAACGTGCTGAAAATGCTTTTGAAGAAAGTTACAATTTTTTAACCTTGCGTGAAGATACAAATATCTACACACTTCCTAGTGAAGTGCAAACTGTTCGACAGGTATTTAGACGTACTATTGGTTTTAGTAACGGTGGAGAAGGTACTGCATTTGAACCTTTTAGCTCAGCCGCACTTAACACATACCTACTTAACGGAAATCAAATGGGCGGACTTGCTACATATGATTTTTACACACAGTATGTAGAACTAACTGCAAAAATGTTTGGCGGCTTTCTCAATTACAATTACAACAGTGCAACAAAACAGATTACACTGATGAGAGATATCAAAGGCTCAGGAGAAGTTGTTTTGCTTTGGTGTTACAATCTACGTCCAGAAGTGCAACTGTTAACGGACTTCTCTACTTCACAGTGGATCAGAGATTACATGGTTGGCAATTGCAAACTTATAATTGGTGAAGCAAGAGAGAAGTTTGCTACCATTGCTGGACCACAAGGTGGTACTGCACTAAACGGTGCACAAATGAAAGCAGAAGGCCAAGCAATTATGGATAAGATGGTCGAAGAACTTAAACTTTATATAGATGGTTCACAACCTATGTCTTGGGTAATCGGCTAATGCGAGCAGTAGAGTTTATCACTGAACACGAAATGGTGTTCAGTAGAACAGGCAACAAACTTAAAACAAAATGGCGTTGTACCAGTGGCACAAGAAGAGGCCGTGTTGTGAGCAATGCCAAAGACTGTGATGCTCCTATAGATCAAAAGAAGCGAGCACAAATGAAAGTGACTCGCAAGACAAAAAGCAAAGTTGCCGCAAGAAAATCCAAGAAGACCAAAAGAGTAAATCCAGCAAGTAGGATTTTAGGCATGCTGAACAAACTACGCAAAGGCAGTGTAAGCTCAGGCGGTAAAGTTCAAAAAGCATACAAGCCACCAAAGTCAAGCCTCAAAGGCACAATTGGAACTAAAAAAACAGTAAAGCCAAGAAAATAGGTTGACATAGTTTCATTATCTGCTATACTGATAGTATGGATATTATGATTGACATTGAAACAGTAGGCACAGGTCCTGAAGCTTGTATACTTACTATCGCGGCCCAGACTTTTGATCCTCTAAGTACTGGTTACCAAAAACAAGATTACTATGCCAGAGTTGATGTTGATAGTCAACCTGATAGAGAAGTGGATGATTCTACTGTTGAATGGTGGGCTACACAACCCAAAGAAGCACAGGATGAAGCATTTGGTGAAGAAGGTCGTATACCACTAAAGCAAGCACTTGAAGAACTAAGCAAGTTGTGTTTTCATTGTAATCTTACATGGGCAAACGGAACAACGTTTGATATGGTTATATTGGAAAATGCATACAAACAAGAACAGTTACCGTTGCCTTGGCGTTTTTGGAATGTGCGTGATGCAAGAACAGTGTACAGTTTGTATCCAGATTTACCCAAACCAAAAGCCAGTCATCATGCACTAGAAGATTGCAAACGTCAAATTGATCTATTGCAACAAACACTTCAGCATCTAGGAGTAACGAAACTAAGATGATTATAGGTATTTGTGGATTAATTGGAAGTGGCAAAGGCTCAGTAGGAGACATTCTAGTTGAGCAAGGATATACAAAAGTAAGTTTTGCTGACAAACTAAAAGACGGTGTTGCAACTATCTTTGGTTATGATAGATCTATGCTAGAAGGCGATACTGATGAGAGTAGATCTTGGCGTGAACAACCAGATGAGTTTTGGTCAAAAGAAACTGGCAGAACAATAACACCAAGAATCGTATTACAAGAATTTGGCACTGATTGTATGCGTAACGGTTACTATGATGGTGTGTGGGTAAGTTTATTAAAACAACAGATACTTGACAACCCAGGCGATTATGTGATACCTGATGTGAGGTTCCGTAACGAACAAGATATGATTAGAGAGCTATCAGGACAAATTTGGCGTGTACAACGTGGAGACGTTCCTGAGTGGTATGGTTGTGCTATGTTAGATAATACCACAGGCGGTAATCTCATGGAAGCCTACGATATACATTCAAGTGAATATAAATGGATTGATCTCAACAACAAGTTTGATACTACCATTTACAATAACAACACACTTGATCAACTGAAACAATTAGTCCTCAACGAGATCTCCAACCCTCCAAGGTAAGTCGAGCCTTGTAATTTCTACACTACAATTCAAACATACATTTCTCAAGTTTGTAAGATGTACATTGTTTAAATTTCCATCCATGTGATATACTAGTATTTGTGCTCCACTCTTGGCAACAAAGTTACATCTATCACACCGTAAACTTTTTTGAAAGCCACTTGATCTCCAACGTGGTTCTTTCAGTTTTTTCTTGCGTTTTCTTCTAATACAACTGTCGCATCGAGTCCTATAATGTGTTATATTTTCTTTAATATAGTTTACTGCAACCATCTGTCGGTTACAGGCATTGCAAATAGGCCTATTCATACGGGTATTTAGCAAATTAAACCTTTGCAAAGGGCAACCTTACCGTCGTTATTTTAAAGATTCTTATAAATATCAGTAAGAGATTTATAAACAAAGGAAGTGAAACATGGCACTAACATCACCAGGCGTAGAAGTTACCATTATAGACGAAAGTAATTATCTACCAGCCGCAACAAATTCAGTTCCATTTATTTTGATAGCAACAGCTCAAAACAAAGTAAGTGGAGCAGGCGTAGGCGTAGCCGCAGGAACAACTGCAGCCAACGCAAATAAGCCTTACTTGATAACATCACAGAGAGACTTATCAGCAACATTTGGAACTCCGTTCTTCTATAGCACAGCTGCAGGAACAAGTATTAACGGATACGAACTAAACGAATATGGTTTACTAGCAGCCTATTCTGCATTAGGAGTAAGCAATAGAGCATACGTTCAAAGAGCAGACATTGATCTTAGTCAACTTACTGCAACAACTACACGTCCAACTGGAGATCCAGCTAATGGTACTTATTGGTTTGATACTGGTATAAGTGCATATGGTGCTTTTGAATGGTCAGCAACAACAAATGCATTTACTAACAAAGTTCCGACTGTGATAACAAACATTGCAGACTTAGTTGGCGGTGTAGCAAGTGGTGTACCTCTTGATTCAATTGGTAGCATTGGTGATTATGCAATCAACACAACAAACACAAGCAATCCAATGTACTATAAATCACCAGGAAATACTGCAGCCAGTGTTACTGCAAATACTTGGGTATTAGTGGGAAGCAATAGTTGGAAGAATTCATGGCCAACAGTAATTGGTACTGCTACAAATCCTACAATAACAGCAGGTAATAGTTTTGTAATAAACGATACAACTGTTACTGCTAGTGGAACAAGTTTAACTACTATGGCAAGTGATATAAACAGTGCCAGTATCACAGGTATCAAAGCAGTAGTAAGTTCTGATAACAAACTAGAAATTTATGCAGACGGGACTGCAGCCAACGATGGATCAACTGATAACGGCAATGGTATTGCAATGATTGATGATGGTAACAATTCAACATTGTTAACTGAGATAGGAATTGCTACAAGTACATCAAGATCAGACAAACCATACTATGCTCCAGTAGTACACTTTGGTCCAAACTATAGCAACCCACAATGGCAGAGCTTTGATACAGAGCCGCATCCAACAGGTAGTGTTTGGTATAAAACAAATAATGTCAACCTTGGTGCAAATTATGTAATTAAAGAGTATGCAGTTGCAACAGATACATTCACAACACTCAATAACCCGTTGTATGAGAATGATCAAAGTGCATTAAAAGCATTAGATCCTACTGGTGGTGGAACAAATATCGCAACTGGATCTTTGTATTCACAATATGATGTGTCAGACGATGATACATATACAACTAAAATATTTGATAGGTTTACAACTGGTGCAACACTTGTAACAGGAACAATAACTAATCCAACATTTATTGCTGAAGAAACATTTACGATACAAGCAAGTGCAAAAAACAGTAACACACTTACTGCAGCGGTAACTGCTACACTCAAAGGTACTAGTGCTACAGACTTTGTTGCAGCCTTCACTGCCGCAAATGTAGCAAATACCACTGCAAGAGTTTTATCAACTGGTGCCGTGCAAATTGAACATACAGAGGGTGGAGTAATACGCTTAAAAGATACAAGTGGAGATCCGGTAAATGATACAGGAATAAGTTCAGCAATTACAACTGGCCAAGTTAGAAACGGATCTGCAGCAGCAGCAGATTTGATTCTAAGTAACTGGATTCCATTAGGGTTTGGTACAACTCCAGTTTACACTGCAAGTTCAACTGCACCAAGTATTGATCCAGCAGACGGAACATACTGGTATTATAGTACAACAAGTGAAATTGATATTATGATTCAAGATGGCGGTACATGGAAAGGTTATCAAAATGTAACCTCAGATGCTAGAGGTTTTGACCTAAGTACTACATCACCAGATGGTCCAATTGTTTCTGCAACTGCACCAACAAAGCAAAGCGATGATAGTGCATTGGTATATGGCGACATATGGATTTCAACTGCTGACTTAGACAACTGGCCATTAATTTATAGATGGGAAAGTGTTGCTTCAGTGAATCAATGGGTATTGATAGACAATGCAGATCAAACAGGACAAAATGGAGTATTGTTTGCGGATGCACGTTGGGCTGGTAACGGAACAACTGATCCAATCACAGGAGATATTCCAACTATTAAGAGTTTACTAGTAAGTGACTATTTAGATCTTGACAAGCCGGATCCTACACTTTATCCAACTGGAATGTTACTATACAACACAAGACGTAGTGGATTTAATGTAAAGAGTTTCCAAGTTGATTACTTTAATGGATCAGACTTTCCATTTGCTACTTACGGTGCATTACCGACAGTAACAGATGCATGGGTAACTGCAAGTGGTAATCAAACAGATGGTGCTATGTATGCAGGAAGAAAAGCAGTTAGAGCAATTGTTGTTGCCGCACTTAAATCATCAGTTGATGCACAACAAGAACTACGTGAAGAGCAAAAAATATTCAACTTATTATGTTGCCCTAACTATGAGGAACTAGCAAACACCCTAGTAGCATTGAACAACGAGAGAAACAACACAGGTTTTATTCTAAGTGACATGCCAATGCGTACACCAGACACAGGAACAGCTATTACCAATTGGGCAACCAATGCAAATGGTGATGGATTAACTACTGCTGATCCATACTTTGGAGTATTTTATCCAAGTTGTCAAACAACAGACTTATCAGGCACAACAGTGGTTGCACCAGCAACACACATGATACTGAGAACTGTGATACGTTCAGATGATGTTGCGTTTCCTTGGTTAGCACCAGCAGGTACAAGACGTGGTACGGTTGATAATGCAAGTCAAATTGGATATGTAGATGCTGTAACAGGCGAATTTACGCAAACTGCTGTTAGACAAGGTCTAAGAGATACACTTTACGAAAATTCAATCAACCCAATTACTTTTATTCCTGGATCAGGTATACTAAACTACGGTAACAAGACTACGTTTACTGGAAGTTCACTTGATAGAATAAATGTTGCAAGACTTGTAGCATTTATACGTGGTAGACTAGAATTAATTGGTAAAAACTTTGTTTTTGAGCCAAATGATACTACAACACGTGATGAGATTAAAAACACAGTTGAGAGCTTGATGATTGATCTAGTTGCAAAGCGTGGTATATACGACTACTTGGTAGTATGTGACACTTCAAACAACACACCGGCCAGAATTGACGCCAACGAATTATATGTTGATGTTGCAATTGAGCCAGTGAAAGCTGTTGAGTTTATCTACATACCGGTTAGAATCAAAAATACAGGTGAGATATCCGCAGGTAACGTAGCAAGCTCAGCTGCGGTTACTTAAGAACAAAGAAAAAAACAAAATGGGGCTTAGGTCCCATTTTTTTGTGACAAAATTTAGATAAATACTTTTGTAATAAGGAGAATTAGAAAATGGCCGTATCATCGCTAACAAGAATGACAGTACCTTTGGCGTCAGACCAATCCAGTCCAACTCAAGGATTGTTAATGCCGAAACTAAAATATCGCTACCGGGTGGTATTTGAGAACATGGGAGTGTCTACACCTAGAACTGAACTTACCAAACAGGTAATGACTTTTACTAGACCTACTATAAACTTTGAAGAAATTGAAGTACCAATCTACAACAGTAGAATCTATCTTGCTGGACGACAAACATGGGACGCTGTATCAGCAACATTCCGTGATGACGCTGGCGGAAATGTAAGTAGATTAGTTGGTGAGCAAATCCAAAAGCAAATGGATACACTAGAGCAGGCATCAGCAAGTTCAGGTATTGACTACAAGTTTGTTACACGTTGTGAAGTATTAGACGGTGGTAACGGGACAAGTACACCAAACGTACTTGAAACTTGGGAATTATATGGTTGTTTCTTAGTAAGTGCTAACTATGGTGACTTAGACTACGCATCAAACGATCCAGTAACAATTGAATGTTCACTACGTTATGACAACGCAGTGCAGACACCACTTGGAACAGGCGTTGGATCTACAGTAGGAAGAACACTAGGTGACGTTGTAACTGGCTAATTAAGTTAGAGGAGTAACTTATGGCTTTTGGCGACGACGTACTTAAAGGATTTTTTGGAAACGACTTTTTAAGAGATTATACACATGCGAGCAAAACGTTTCGCAGTAATAACTCGGCCCTTTCTCCACGTAAGAAGTTTTTATTCCATGTTGTGTTCAACATAAATTCATTTTTGATTCCACAGCTTCAAGCGGTATTCCAAGCACAAGACGTTGCTAACATGAGTATGCTTGTGAAGGAAATTAAACTTCCTGCATACAAGTTTTCAGTTGATACTATGAATCAATACAATAGGAAACGCAAGGTTCAAACACAAATAGATTATGATCCGATCACATGTGTTATGCATGATGATAACAGTGATCTAGCCAGAGAGCTATGGTATAACTACTACTCATACTACTACAAAGACGCTAGCCAAAAATACCTAGATGCCGCAGTAACAAATGGTAGTCTTGGACAAAATGCCAGCGGTGTTGATCCAGGAGCGGCTTTTCCTTATGGTTTTAGAGATATCTATACACAAGACAGAGAAATAAATGACTGGGGCTACATTGGCGAGAGCTATATGGATGGACCTACTAATACCAGAGGTGGCAAGCCAGCATTTTTCCGTGATATAACTATATTTGGATTTAACGACCATCAGTTTGCAGCCTATGTGTTAGTTAATCCAATTATCAGTTCATTTGAACATGACACATATAACTACAGCGAAGGTTCAGGTATTATGCAAAACACCTTTACTTTTGAATATGAAACAGTGAAATACTATCATGGTGCAATAAACGGTAGTTCACCAGATGATGCAATTCCAAGTTTTGGTAATAATGCAAACTATGATACAACAAAATCACCATTGGCAAGACCAGGTGCTACAGCTACAATCTTTGGACAGAGTGGTTTAATAGATGCAGGTGCTGGAATTATCACAGACCTAAGTGCTGGTAATCTAGCAGGTGTAGTTGGTGCAATACAGAAAGGTGGTACTGCTTTTGAAACTTTCAAAGGTAGAGATCTAACTGAGATGTTTAAAACTGAATCAACAAACATGGCTAGAAGTGTTATTAAAGAAGATCTACCAGGTGCTGCTAGAGGATCGGGTTTCTTTCCTAAGGAAGCAAGATTTACATCAGTAAACCAACAGGCTGCAACACTTAAAGCAGCCAATACTGGAACTGAACAAAACCCTACTAACTTGAATGGACCAATAACTGTTCCAGGTCAAACTGGTACAAACCCTAATCGTAGAGGTTAATATTCATGACAACTGTTAACTATCCAAATCCAGGAACAGATCCAACAGTAAGAGTATTTGACGATTTTTATCAGCGTGAACTAGTAATTGATCAAAATAGTTACGATACAGTATATAGTTTTTTTGCAGGTATTTTTGCAAGCAAAGAACAAGCTGGAAACTTTACACTAAGCGTCTTTCAAATAACTGAGGATAGCGGAACTCCAGTTGAGACTTTACTAAACGAACTTGCTAATCAAAATACTATACAAATTACTGCTACTCTAGCCTACTATCTAAACAATCAACGCAGTAATACGACATTACTTGGCATAACCACTGTTCCAACTCCAAATCAATATACTGCCCGCAATATACTAATATAGGTGAATCATGGCTAACAAGTTCCAGCAAGGTCCTTATGTTGTAATGAATCCTAAAAAGTATGCCGGTAAAGGTGTACCCAAGTACCGCAGTGGATGGGAACTAGCATTTATGCGTTTTTGTGATAGCAATAATCATATTATCAATTGGTCAAGCGAAAGTATTGTTATTCCTTATATCAACCCACTTACAGGCAAACAAACACGTTATATTCCTGACTTTCTCATACAATACATAAACAAGCATAACAAGGTTGTTACTGAGCTAATCGAAATCAAACCAAAGAAGCAGAGTATTCTTGAGAGTAAAGCAAACAACAGAGATAGAATGGTTGTTGCAGTGAATCATGCCAAGTGGGCCGCTGCACAAAAGTGGTGTCAACGCAGTGGATTGACATTTAGAGTAATAACAGAGGATGATATTTTCCGTCAAGGTGGAAAACGTAAATAAGTAATATGAAGACTTGCGAACTGTGTAACACCAGATTTACTTGCAATCCAGATTATACCTGTTGGTGCATGATAGAACCATTGGTATCAATCAACACAGAGTTACATGACTGCGTATGTCCAGAATGTTTGAAGGAAGCACATGACCAAGAAACTAGAAGAACTGTTTGAACTACCAACTGAAGATGGATTACCTGACGAAGTAACTCCTGACAATGTGCCCGAAGCAAAGCCAGAAAACAATCCAATTATGCAAAACACACTCAGTGAACTTGACAAAGTGCAAGCGGCATTACCACAAGTGAGAGGTTTAGAAGCAAGCGATACAGAAATGGATGATCTTGCTGACAAAGCAACAAAAGGCTTTGACGATCTCATGGATTTGGGAATGAATGTTGACAGTAGATGGGCAAGTGATATATTTGGTGTGGCTAGTACAATGCTAGGACATGCTATCACTGCTAAAACTGCAAAACTAAACAAGAAACTAAAGATGGTTGACTTGCAACTAAAGAAAGCAAACTTAGATCAAAAGGTAATTGCAAACACAGAAGATATTGCAACAGGAACCGGCGTTGTACTGGATAGAAACGCACTTTTGGATAGGTTATTAAACAAAGACAAAGAAGAGAAATGAGCTCTAGTCTGCTAAATACTGCATAGAAGGAACATAAGATGAAATCATTTGCACAATACCTTGTAGAAACACGTCAAACATTTGATTATAGAATCAAAATATTAGGCGATGTAGATGCAGAACTAATAAACGCATTGGAAGAAAAACTTCAGCAGTTTGATGTCGTAACGATGACAGAGCCTAAGAAGACTCCAATACAAAAAGTATTACCTGACTTTCCAGAAGCTGAAAACGATAGTGTTACATTCATGGATGTTACTTTTAACTATCCAGCAACACCGCCACAGATTACACAGATGGCAGAGCTACTTGGAATGAATCCAAATCACATGATCATACAAACACAAGAGTATGTTAACAGTGTTGAAGAGGAACGCAAAGGGTACGAAGACCAACCTAATCCAGTACTTGGAAGTGAAGAAGGTGAACAACCTGAAAATAAGGCAAGCAAAGAAGCAAGTGAATACTATGCTGCTGATCCTTACACAAGAAAAGTAATCGGTAATGAGTATTCAAGTGATTTCACAATAGCAGGTGGCGCAGATCCAGATGTATTTCCAAAAGGTCCGCTATATACAACAGGTTATCCAAATAGCACTACAAGTCCTATTATGGGTACTAACAAGATTCCAGTCGTAAAGGCCTCTAATGGTAGTTCGGCTCCGGAGAATCGCAAAAATGGCCCTCCGGGTAAAAACAAATAAAGGAACCTACAATGGACAATATTTACGACACACTAGCCAAACTAAACAGAGTTGCTAACCGACCAGAAGCTAAAAAAATAGTTAAAGAAGACAGTCACAGTATGATGAAGAAAGGTCTTAGGAATCTTATTGATAAGTCAAGCAAGATGAACAAGCAAAGCACATACAAGCCATTTGGTAAAGATGATCCAGACTATGAAACAGGATTGTCAAAGGATGCTAAGAAGGACAAGATGTTTGAAAAAGAGTCTGATGTTGAAAGAGATGATCGTGCAGAAAAAGCAGGACGTGAAGTAAAGCGTGATGCAAAGTATGATCATTATCATCATGCTGGTAAAGATGGCAAGTCAGTAACCAAAGACATTGAGTATGATGAGAAGCATCACAAAGACGGAATGCACGAAGCCAGTAAAACAATGGTAAAAGGTCCTGATGGAAAGATGGTACCAGACTATGCAGTTGATGGCAAAGGCAAAGATGATCTAAAAGAAAAAGGAATCGTTACAGCAATAGGAGCGGCCCTTGGTAATGATGCACCAGACGTAACCGGTTCAGCATCAAAATTTGATGCAGTTGAGGAGTCACAATTAAGCGAATCACCAGCTGGTGACGCAGTTAAACAGGCATATGATGCAGTTTATGAATTTGTAGGTCAATATGATGATGCGGCACTTGAGTACTTAGACGATAATGCTCCGATGTTTACTCAAATGTTTCAAAAATATGAAGATTTAGATGTTTTAGTAAGCAAATTAGACGATGCTACATTAATGCAATTAAAAGACGAATTAGATTCTGTTGCAGATGATTTATCAGAT
>Ga0209710_1002881_pt1 | contig 11808 bp, 5 predicted proteins | sample ArcticOcean_MG_C_5_FD_187436 | JGI IMG/M metagenome (GOLD analysis project Ga0209710, IMG submission 187436) | Marine microbial communities from western Arctic Ocean - ArcticOcean_MG_CB4_138 (SPAdes) (version 2) | ecosystem: Environmental > Aquatic > Marine > Oceanic | place: Arctic Ocean: Canada...
TTTCCAGCTCTCATCTTGTGAGCTCTTCACTTCACTTCAAAGAAAGGCCAAATCGGAACTCGCAGTTGTTTTAATAAATCCATCGAACCTTTTTTTCTTCGTCTGCATAGCGCACGGACACTACTGCGGTAAAATGGAAATCCACGCGTTCCGATTAAAACCGGGCCAGGTAAAACCATCTTTCTTTTGTTTTCGTTTCTTTTCCTGTGATAATTAATCGATCGAATGAATCCGTTTTTGACTTTTACGAGTAAACATGAAATTTTTGTTTTCTTCTACGAGTATATTAATTAGTTAATTAAGTAATTAAGTAATCAGTGTATGTTTACTGAGACTTGAACGCAAAAACAATTCCAAAACGACTCGCGTCGGATCTTGAATAATACGCAAATACGTGTGCGTAATAATTTGACGACGACGACGACGACAGGATATACGCAAAGAACTGGAAGAATTCGCGAAATTGAACGAAATCAAGGCTGGAATTATTTTAACCACGGTCGGATCGTTACGAAGAGCGAAGATCAGATTAGCATCGAATCAGGAGACACAGAAGAACGAAATAGCTGAATTATCGGAGGAAAGATTTGAGATTGTATCAATGAGTGGAACAATATCGAATGAGTTTGGGATGCACGTGCATATTGCGGTCGCGGATGCGAACGGGGAGGTTTGCGGCGGGCATATGTTGGAAGGATGCGAAGTGTTCACGACGTGCGAGTGCGTTATTGGAGATATACGCAAGTATCAATTCGAGAGACATTTAGACGTACATACTGGCCATAAGGAGTTGGTCGTAGTGAAGTCGGCGCAGAGGGAGTTAGGGTTTGGTGATGGGGATAGTCACGATGACGCGCAGGAGACGACGCCGACGGGGAAGAAAGCGCGTAGGATGAGACAAATGAGGATGATTGAACAAGAGAGGAAAGAACGAGCGATGAACGAGAGAGGAGAAGGAGAACATCGACAACAACGAAAAGGGATTTTTTCTCGAATAGCAACGATGATCGTACCCCCACCGACACCGATGGTAATTTCAAAGATTGCCGATGAAGTATGAGAAATCTAAAAATGCAAACAATGCATCGTTATTTATATATTTCATTAGCAAAACCAACTTAAAAAGTTTTTGTATAACAACAGTTTCGAACATTTTCTATATCGATCTATCTGAGTCGAGAGAAATTTTATTATATACTATATATATATAATGTACAACACACAAACTTTACTGCGTGAATTGATGGAAGAGGAAACTACACGAAAGGAACAGGAATTGGAATTACTGGTGTTCCAGCAGCAGAATCATCTTCCTCCTCCTTCTTTTCTTCCCCGTTATCAACGGCAGAGTTTTTGCTCGGTAATAAATTTGAGTCGCGGAAACCTTGATTCAAGATGTCGATGTTTTGTTGCCCTTCGTAAACAAACGGTCGTTCGCCTAAAAGTTTCACTAAATCGTGGCGTTGTAACACTTCTTTATCCAAAAGAGCTCTGGCTAAACTTTCGACGACACTTTTCTTCTCGCGGACGAGTGCGCAAGTTCGCAAGTATGCCTTATCGACCAATTGACGAACTTCAACGTCGATCATGCGCGCTGTGTCTTCAGAGTACGGCGATTTGAAATCGTTATCGCCTTGCGGGAACGAGAGCAAACCAATTTTTTCGTTCAAACCATAGACCGCGGTCATGTTGTACGCCATTTTTGTAACTTTTTCGAGATCGTTTTGTGCGCCAGTGGAAATTTTACCAAGCATGACGTATTCGGCGGCTCGGCCACCTAAAGTCATGCACATCATATCAGTCAATTGCTCCGTAGTTGCCAAGACGTTTTCGTTTGGTAAATATTGCGCAAAACCCAACGCGGCTGAACCTCTTGGAACGATTGAAACTTTTAGCAAAGGCTCGGCGTGTTCCATGAACCAACCGACAACGGCGTGACCGGCTTCGTGGTACGCGACAGTTTCTCTTTCCACTCTCGAGATTACTTTCTCTTTTTTTTCTAATCCAGCGATGACACGATCGACTGCTCGTTCAAAGTGATTTAAAACGACAAAATCGGCAGAGTCGCGAGCGGCGACCAATGCCGCTTCGTTGCATACGTTTGCAATATCCGCGCCAGCGAAACCAGGCGTGAGAGCTGCTAAGCGTTCGGAGTAATCCTTCACTGGGCCGTCGAGCGTAATTTTTTTCAAATGAACTCGAAAGATTTGCTCGCGACCTTTGACATCTGGTCTATCGACAGTAATTTGTCGATCGAATCGTCCTGGACGTAATAAAGCCTTATCTAATATATCCGGTCTATTTGTACCGCCAAGAATGACAACGCCAGACGTCGATCCGAACCCATCCATTTCAACCAATAATTGGTTCAACGTGTTTTCGCGCTCGTCATTCCCGCCAGCGAAACCGCCACGACCTCTTTGCCTTCCAATGGCATCAATTTCGTCGATGAAAATAATAGACGGTCTTTGTTCTTTCGCTTTGGCGAACAAGTCGCGAACGCGCGAAGGTCCGACGCCGACAAACATCTCCATAAAATCAGAGCCAGAAATGGAGAGAAAAGGAACGCCGGATTCGCCCGCAGTGGCTTTCGCCAATAAAGTTTTCCCAGTCCCAGGAGGACCGACTAAAAGAGCGCCTCTTGGGATCTTTGCGCCTAATTTTTCATATTTCTCTGGATTCTTCAAGAAATCGACAAACTCCATGATTTCTCTTTTCGCCTCGTCGCACCCAGCGACGTCGGCGAACATCACTTTTGGCGCGTTCTTATCCAACGTCGCAATCGTTGCTTTACCTACGTTGAAAATGCCTCCTCCTGGGCCACCGCCACCGCCGCCCATTCCACCCATTACTCCACCAGCGCCTCTGCGCATGAAATACAACCAACCTGCAAAAATCAAAAGCGTCGGCAAAGCTCTTAAAAATTCTGGAAGTAAATACGTTTCAGAAACGTACGTCACTGGAACAAATTTCGAACTTTCGATGCCCATCAGCTCTTGCACTTCTTCCATTTTTCTTTCGAACGTCTCTAAAGACCCGATGTTGAACGAAAATCTATACAATTGATTTTGTTGTTGTTGTTGTTGTTGTTGTTGTTGTTGTTGAGAATTAATCGAACTCGACGACGAATCCATCATCGAGTTTGATCCGCCAGAATCAAACCCGAGAGCATTATTATTATTACCGCCAATCATGCCATCATTTCCCAAATTCGCACCGCCTCTGCTCTTCAAGAACACCTTCGCAGTATTCTTATTCGAAACCTCAATTCTTTCGACTAAACCTTGCTCTAGCAACTTCGTCTTGAACTCTTGAAACGAAATCTCTCTCACGTCTGATTGCCCCGTCGCAGCTCTCGAAAACGATAATCCGAGACCTAACAATAACAATAACCCGAGTTGCCCTAGAACTTGTTGCGACTGTAAAAGTTCCATGAACGACTTCTCTCCCTCTTTCTTATTATTATCCTTTTTATTATGATTACCGCCAGCGGAAGACGACGACGACGACGACGACGATGAACCTTTATCACCGCCGCTCTCCGCCTTCGCAGTTGGACCACCTGGAGGTTCAGTGTTCCCGATGCTCCCATTCGTTACTCGTTTCTTCGACTGTTTCAATATCTCATCCGCCTTCTCTTTCGTACTCACGGTACCAATTTCTTCTTCCTTTTCTTTCTTTTGTACATCTTTCGCGCTCGTCTTCATCGTCTTCGTCTTACCGTTCTCATCGCGGACAACAGTTCTGCTACTGTTCTTAAACGCGCAGAGACTGAACATCTTCCCCATCATCTGCGAACGACGACGAAGAAGAAGAAGATCTCGCTCTTGAACCACGGACGCGAAGGTCTTACTCAAACCAAAGCCTTTGCTAAGGCCCTGTTCCTCATCAGAACGCCCTATGGAGTTCTTCAGGCAATAGTTCACTAACGAGCGCACCGCTCGCGAAGGAGTCCGAGACGAATTAATTCTTGTCAGCATTGATGACGACGACGATTAAGAAGATAACTCTAAGTTTCTCAATCTCCTTCTCGTTTCCTCTTCTTCCGTGGGATCTTTTCGGAATCTTCTTCAGATTCTTCTTCTTCTTCGGATTCTTCTTCTGCGCGTTGACTGTTTTTTCTTATACGCAAGTGCGCGCGCGTGTTTTGTTTATGCTCGCTCGTAGATCGAACTATTTCAACGATTGAAATTAATTAATTTTAATAAACAGAGAGAGAGAGCGAACGAAGAATAAGCGCGTTTTTTGTGACGAAATGACGTCTAACGAATCCAAATTCTTATTAATATTATACCATAGTATTATTATTTTTATTTCAGTTTTCTTCCTCCTAAATCACAACACCCTAAATCACAACACCCTAAATAAATGTCATAAAATAAATAATTGAGTCAGTCTGTCAGTGCTCCATCGGTGTAAAAAAAATTGTGTTTTTTCTTTTTTGCGGGTTTTTTGCAAAATCAGCAGAGCAGCAGGCAAAATGAAATCAGCAGAGCACGTTTCTTTGAAAGAGCGAGGGAGTCATAAAAAACGAGAACGGTGAGCCGAGGCATGGTACGAGCTAAAGATGTTGAGTAAAAACGAGATCGTAATAGAGAAGAAGAACGAAGGGATGATAAGTAGAGAGAGTTAAAGGGACCGCGTGCTAGTTGACGTTTTTTTAATTTCCGACGCGTACGTCGAACTCGCGTGCGAAGTTTGCGAAACCGCGAATGATTTTGATTCGCTCGTTGAACGCTGCATCGCGTTCAGCTTTTTCAAGCTTTGATTGGCCGGGAGCATCGCCAACGAGTAAGACGTTTGTCGATTTCGTTAATGCGTTCGTGAGCGAACCTCCGTTTTGTTCGACGATGGATTGGATTTCTTCGCGAGTTAAGGAATCGAAGGTTCCAGTGACGCAGATTTTTAATCCTCGCAAAGCTTTTGCTCCTGTCAGTGTTTCCTCTGTCGTTGTCTCTGATGTTTCTTCTTGTTCAATTATCTTCAAGCCGTTTAAGAGCATGGCGTTGACTTCGTTCGCGTTGTTCACTTCGTTCCAGAAATTCGCAATGCTCTTCGCGACGATTTCGCCGACGCCTTCGACGGTCTCGAGATCGTTATATACATCGTCATCATTTTTATTATCATTATTATTATTATTATCATCATCATCATCATCGTCTTCTCTGTTATGATTACTATTATTATTATTATTATTATTATTATTTGTTTTGTAATATTTAATCGCAGCTTGTTGGAATTTTTCCAAAGTGCCGTACGTTTTCGCAATCTCTTTCGCAGTCGCTTCGCCGACAAACGGTATTCCCAACGCGTATATAAACTTTGCCAACGTGACACCGTTTTCTTTAACCTCCCTAATTGCTGCAAACATGTTCAGTGAGTTTTTCGTGAACTCGTTCTTTTTCTTTGCCGTAGCGTTTTCATATCTCGCCCAAACTGGCGGTTCTTCGTCTCCTTTGTTCTTAGCGGTACTATAAAAACGTTCTTCTAAAGTGAATATATCAGAAGTTTTCTCGATCGCTTTGAATTCAAAGAGCTTTTCGATTTGTTTTTCGGCCAAGCCCCGAATGTCTAACGCCTTTTTGGAAGCAAAATGTGTCGCTCGAGCCGTTCTTTGCGCTGGACATTTTAAGCCAGCGTTGCATCGAATGACCATGCCATCTTCGCAGTCTCGAGAGACGACAGAGTTACAGCACGGACATAACATCGGCGCCGCATACGAAGATGCGCCTCCAAAATTCAAGATTATAGTATTATTACTACTACTAAGACTTGATTTCCTCCTTTCGGAATCATTCGCGACGCGGATGATTTTCGGAATTACATCGCCGGCTCTTTCCAAGACAACTTCTTGACCGACTTGAATTTTCTTCCTCTCGATTTCGAAAAAGTTATGCAACGTCGCTCTACGTATAGTCGCGCCGTTTAACTCACACGGTTCTAAAATAGCTACTGGTGTTAAAACACCAGTTCTACCGACTTGCACTTCAATCGCTTCTAATTTCGTAACCGCGTAGTCGGCGACGAATTTATGCGCGATTGCCCACTTTGGCGCTCTGGCGTCAGAGCCAACGATCTCGCGCGCGTTCGTTTCGTTTATTTTATATACAACGCCATCGATTTTGTGCGGTATCGAATCTCTTTCAGCGATAGCTTTTTTGTGAAATTCAAATAAATCATTCAAATCGTTCGTTCGCTTGCTTCTGGTTAAACATAAATCGGAAAATCCCCATTTCGCGCACGCTTTATAAAAATCGATTTGAGTCCGGAAATAATCTTCTTCTTCTTCTTCGTTATTCTTCTTTTTCTTCTTCTTCTTCTTCACTCCTCCCCATCCGTGTGGAATAAAACGTAAAGGGACATCTTTATTCGCTTCTTTCATGCGCATGACGCCGGCGGCTGCATTTCTAGCGTTCTTAAACGGTTGCTCGCCGTTCGATATTTTCTTCGCGTTTACGCGTTCAAAATCATCCTCGTCGACGTAAACCTCTCCCCTGATTTCAAAACTATCAATGTCTATAGATATTTCCTTCGGTACATCGTTCGAAGAGCAACTGGATAATATGTGCCTCGTAATATCTTCCCCAAACTCACCATCCCCACGACTTAAAACTCTCGAAAGCTTCCCGTTTTCGTATAATAAACTCGCGCTCACGCCATCGATCTTCAACTCTGCGCAATACTCGATTCGTCGTTCGATCGCTCGTTCCTCAATATTTTTATTAACCATTGCATGTAAAGCCTTCTTCACTCGTTCATCGAATTCTCTAACCTCGTCTTCATTAAACGCGTTTTTCAAAGATAACATCGGTTCTAAATGTTTATACTTCTTATACTCAAAACTCGTCTCGTCGTTCGCCGTAGTCGCCGTAGTCCTCGCGCTCGTTCTATAACCGCTTCCAACGCGTTCATTCGCCTCGAACAAACCTCGCAAATTTTCAAACCTGCTCTCGACGGCGTCATATTTCATTCTCATGTAATCATACTCGGCATCGGAAATATTCGCCGTGGCGGCGTGTACAACATTCGCTCTCGCTCCTTCGCTCCCACTTTCTTCGTTTGTTCCTATTCCGTCGTAATAGGAATCATCCGCTTTTTGAATTCGTACTGCTAACTCTTTCAAGACTATCATGGCCTCTTCTTCGCTCGCGATTTCCATCGCGAACGATTTCGCGTCATCTCTCGCCTTTGAAGAACAGACGAGCTCATCGTTTTCTAGCGAATTGAAGAACCTTTGCCTGTTTCGATTCCTTTGCGCTGCGTTCGAATCCTTCGTTGGTGTTCCATTGGATCTCTTTTCAAATCGCAATCCGTGCTTCCGTTTTTCGTTCAGATTAGGGCCTGAATGTAGTGCGAGATCACTTTTTAGCCTCGCTTGGCCTGTTAGCATCGCTTGCGTTGCGTACGAACTAGTCAGTAAAGACTTCATCGTTCGATTTGCGATTAATTTAAGTGTAAGCGACGCAGGTTTCGGCATTACACGGAAGCAGAGAATTGCGAGGAAAAAATGAAGCATCAGTGGTCGTGCTTTTCGAACTTTGACCAATGTTTACGACCATTTAAAACGAGTATAGGACACGGAAACGATATATATAGAGAGAGAGAGGGGAGAGGGTCTGTTTATGTTTATGTATAAGCACGACCGCGCGACGTCTCTCTCGCATCGCAATCGCTCGATGATGATTTATATTATTAGGTATGTTCGTAGTGCTTAAATAATGAACGAGAAGCAGCAGTGGTAGAGTGTAAACTTTGACCAATGTTTACGACCAGTATAGGACGTATAAACGATATATATATAGAGAGAGAGAGAGAGAGAGAGTGTGTGTGTGTGTGTGTGTGTGTGGAGAGAGTCTATTTATGTTTCTATGTGATCATGACCTCTCTCGTGAATCGCTCGATGATGACGACGACGACGCTTCATGGTAGGTTTCTCTCTCATGCGTTGAGAATTGGGAAACGAAATTGGAGCCGATCAAGAGGGAAACGAATACGATTCCAGTTATTAGCCGATGACAGTGAAGAGTCAAACAGAACGTGGACTCATACAACTACACTTTGTATATGAGTCACGTAACCCTAGTAAGGTCATAGAACGCGTACGAGTGACGCAAAATGGCAAATGTAGGCACTCATCAGCAAATGACTCAAAACACAAAAACAAACCTACTCCACAGAATATAATAATACGCGTAAAAGGAAACCCTAAAACAATGGGTAAACGCACGCGCGAGCTTGAACGCGAACGAGAACGAATCGAATCCATTAAAAAAATAGCTCTCGGTACTATTTCTTTACCAGTTTTGAACTCTTGCGAGTTCTGGAACGACCTAGGCGAGCGCATGCACTTGAGCGTGAACGACCAAAAGCGGAACGAATTCCTTTCGATTGTGAAATGTGAGAAAGGTATCGAATACGCGTTCGGAATCGAGGAAGAAGGAATCGTTGAAGAAGAATTGAAAGAGCACTACAGAAGGTTATGCCAGGATGGCTTTACGAAGATGCAGATCTGCGAAACTGCAAAGGAAAATCAGTTATTCGACCGTTTAGAGGACGTAGAGCGAATGACTGCGTGGCAGAAAGAATGTAAGAATATTGAAGATTTCGTTGAATGGGTACACGCGAGTTCCGATAGCGGTCAAGTGAATCCGACGTGGTTGCTAGTGTACGATAACTTCTGGTTGTTAGCGCAAAGGGTTGAGCAAATAGTGCGAAGAGTGAGTAATGGGAACAGGATGAACTTTGACGCGTTGATTTGGAGAGTGGACGAGGCGAATAATACGGCGTTTACGCCGCACAGGGACCGACAGCCGAAGACTTCCGTGCAGTTGAAGAATAGTTTTAGACGAAGAACAGACGATGATGATGATGATGATGATGATAACAATAATAACAATAATAACGATGAACCGAAATATTGTACGATGTGGATCCCGTTCACAAACGCTACGTGCGATAATAGTTGTTTATACGTCATCCCGAGATGGGCAGACCCAGGGTATTCAAACGGAGATGATGACGAAGATATGATAAAAACTCCATTAGAAAAAGCGTTGCCGGATAAGCAGTCCTATCAGAACATTACAGCGTTACCAGTTGATGTCGGTGAAGCTGTCATTTTTTCGCACAGGGTAATTCATTGGGGGTCAAAACCTAGACCAAACCAATCGAACGGTCAACCGCGCATTAACGTCTCGTTTGGGTTCTCGGACGATTCGTTCGAAAAACCGTATTTATTGCCAAAGAAATATTCTGCCGCCGCTGTTAACGATGACGATGATGATGATGATAATATAGACGATGACGATGAAGAAAATAGTCAGAAAAAGAAGAAGAAGAAGAATACTAATATCGAACTACCAACTTTGAAAGAACGGTTGGCATTAATAGGGTCGCAATTGATTGTCTATCACGAACGGTTTCCTCCTAAAAACTTCAAAGCGCTGAAATTGTTGAAGAAATTACACGACGCAGGGAAAAACTTTCTCGATGCGGATTATAAGAAAATTGTAGAAATCGAATATGTTCGAGCGACAAGCTTATTGGCGGGAAAGAATAAAGATGATGAAAATGTGGACGACGACGACGACGACGATTATAGTAGCGATGACGAAGAAAAAGAGTTGGACAACGCGCTCGATAAAATGCTCGACGCAAAATCAAAAGGAAATGGCGACGATTACGAAGACGATTACGAAGAAGACGAGGAAGACGATTTTGCTGATGACCCCAATCCTGATGATTACTCCGATACCGATCCAGGTCGTCCGTATATTGTTACAGAAGACGATTTGTTTTTCGGTAACGCTAGCGAGGAGGAAATTTTGCGAGCAAAAAACAAAAAACGTCGAGAGATGGGCGAAGAAGAAATCCCTATTCCCGCGGCGCGAGAAGCAACGCACGTTGACTTTGCACAAGAAATGAGAAAGCAGTTTGAGAAGCCCGAAAATAAGGAGGAAACAGATCTATTGAAGAAGATCCTTAATATTGTTGAATAAAATATACATACATATACTGTGGCGGCGGTGATCATCGTTATCAACAAAATCTTATCTTTCTAAAAACTGACTACTACGTAGTTAACCAAAGCTGTTTCTAGCGCTCGAGCAACGCTCACCTACATAAGCGAATCCAGCAGCGCCAAACAATGCTTCTTCGAACATTGAAAATAAATGTCTCACTCTCGAGCAAGATATTTCTTCTTCCAACAACGAAACTCTGTCGTCGTCGTCGTCGTAGCCGCCATAGTTTGTGAAGTTGTTTATCTCTTTTGAAGGGAAAACGTCAAACTCGTCAAACAGGTTTGGCGTAGCGAGTTTATACGATACAAATACTAATACGAGGTATAAAATCACAATCGGCGCGATGAAAAGTAGAGCGATGAGATGTCGCAATCTTTTCGACGACGACGTTGGTTTTTCCGGCTGCGGCGTCATCTCTTTATTATTACCCTTGAAACTCTGCACCGTCGATATAGGTTTTCTGCCCAACTCAATCTCGAGCTTTCGCACTTTTTCGGCCGCATTTTCGAGCGCGACTTCCGTGCGCAGTTTCGTTTGCGACATTGCATCGCGTTCAAATCGTGCCCGCTTCGTTTCATCTTCTGCCACTTGTTTAACTCTCGCCTCTCGGTCAACCGCGTGTTTAACTTCTTCGTTCGCTTTCGCAACCATCTGCTCGACGTATTTTTTCATTTCCAAATTCTCTCGCTTCAACTCAATGAGTTCGGCTTCGAGCGCGCGGAGTTCTTCCGCGTGCTTCTCTTGCATTTTTTCAATCTGCGATTCGAGCTTGGCAGAGGAGAGTTTCTCTTCAAACGATGCAAAGCCTTCCATGCGTTTCTCATACGCTTTCTCGCTTAATGACGAACCACCCATGGCTGATGACACGGAAGCGGTGGCGGCAGTGGTAACAGCAGCAGGCGGAGTCTTATTCTTCTTACTACTGCCAAAGAAACTCTTGCTACCGACAGGGCTTTTCATCTTCAACGCCGCAATTTCTGCGGTCATTTTTGCGACAGTAGCATCAACTCGAGACACTTCAGCCAACGCTTTTTCTAATTTACCTTCTAAATTCGTCCCGCGAATCTTCAACATGACTATGTTCTTGATCTTTGCAATCACCATCGTCCTCGACGCCTTTTGATCTCTTTCCGATAACTTTAACCGCGCGTGCAATTTTTCGTGTTCTTCTTGGAGCCATTTGAAGTCAGCTTCGGCATCCGCGAGCTTTTGTGCAATTTTTTCTATAGCCGCTTTGCCGCCAGCTTTTCCAGACGATGGCGACGAAATCGTCTGCTGATGATGCTCGTTACTACTGTTGTTGCTTATATTTTCTAGAGCAGCGAAAGATGCCAGATCACTCTCGAGCTCGTATTTCGCAGCAGATACGCGCTCGAGTTCGCTTTCGAGCTTCTCCTTTTCGTCTCGAAGCTTTGCTTGAGCATCCTCTGCTTTGGCGAGGTCTTCCTTAAACGAATCTCGAAGCTTTGCTTGAACATTTTCTGCTTTAGCGAGTTCTTCCTTAAATTCGTTATTTTCTTTTTGCAACATCGCTTCGTTTAATTCTATGTGTTCAATCTTTTCCTTCAAATCATCCGACATGGCTTCGTACTTGTGCATCTCTTGTTCCGCTTTTTTCCCTCGTTCGATGAGTTTCAAAGTTTCTTTTCTCCCACGATCGATGATTTCGCGTAACTGAAATTCAGACTGTTCGAGATCTGAATACTTTGCGGCGTCTTCGAGGATCTTCTTCCTCATCTCTTTCACTTCTTCGTTCGCGGCATCCGCGGCAAATTCTAAACCAGGC